>DSLFR04102__coassemble_1023_pt1 | contig 17693 bp, 15 predicted proteins | sample DSLFR04102__metabat2_high_PE_036 | metagenome-assembled genome bin DSLFR04102
CTTGATTATAATCTAGTATTAACAATATAATTAATTCATCAAGTTAAGAGGAGGTCGTCAAATGACAAGTGATGCTCAAAAACGGGCTGCTCGTAAGTGGGATGAACACCATCAGGAGCGACGCAAGTACCTTAGTTGGCGTTCACGGGCAAGAAGTTTCATCGAAAAGGCGGCAACGCCAGAAGACTTAATCGACTTGAAAAAATTAATTGAGGATAGGTTGGGAGACCTGAGAAAGGATAGATAAAGTGAAGAAGAGTTTAATTGTGAGTACAGGGGTTTTAGTTGGTTTAACTTTTGGAGGATATGTAGGCAATACGGTTGCTAATCAACCAGTAGAGGCAAAAGTTATCAAAAAGCAAGGCTGTAAATATGACACCAAGACTAAAACGTTAACTACACCTGAGTGCAAGATTCAAATCAACGATATGAAGGTAGTTACACCTCGTCCAAGCGATACAAACGGCAAGACTGTTTTAGATGTGTATTACACACTGACAAACACTAACAAAACAACCAAAGATGAAATTACGCCCCTCAATTCAGGTGATGTCATTAGCGCAGTTCGGGACACTAAAGGGAGCCAAGTTGACAATCTACAAGTTGGAATGACACCGAGAATTGACGAAAGTTTAAATGATAAAGTGCAAGATCAAATCAAGCCAGGTTGTTCCGCAAAGGGTCAATTAGCTTTTGAATTAACCAACGAAAAGGATAAAGTAAATATCAATCTTGGTTCTGATAGCCACAAACCAATAGCAACTATTAAAGTTGATTTATCAAAAGTACAACATGTACAAGACCAAGATCCAACAATGTAATAATTAACAACAAACTGGGCTATTTTTAAATTTGTACAATAATAAGAAAGAGGTTTTCTATATGAAAAAATTTGTTATCACAAGTGTTTTGATGGGTAGTTTAATCATTCCGCAAACTATGGGGGCAGTTAATGCGGACAGTATTAACAGTTCAAGTAAAGCATCCATGATTTATGTTTCAGCACCGCAAAGAAGCAGCATTGTATCGAGCTCTAACTCATTGAACTTCTCGGCTTCAAATAGTAGTGAACAATCTGCTCCGGAATGGAAATTTGATTATAACTTTGGTGATGTAACCACAGAATCACCATCATCGATGAACCCACACCCGCCGGTAGTGTCACCTAAGGACTACGCAACTTTGAAATCAGGGTATCTTGATTTTAATTGTGATGTAGATTTTAACAGTCAAGAATCGTATTCAGCCAACACTGTCACGTGTAAATTACCTAAGGGGTTAGTCTTAGCAGAGAGAATTTATGAACCTATTATTGGTGGATACCACACAATAGAATTCTATCCGGAAGACGTACGCCACGCGACGAAATGGATTGGAACTATTACGGGAGAAAAAGGCTCAAGCAAGATTACAGTTTCTTTAAATGGATATATAGCCGGAAGCGGCGGGTGGTATCTCGAAACTCCTTATCTTGGCACGCTACTGAAAGTTATTGGAGAAAACCAAGCGGTTAGTTCTGCGTCAAGCAGTGTTAAAAGTTCTTCAAATTCAAATATCTCAAGCAACGTTAAAAGCTCTTCACATTCAAGTAGCTCAAAGAGCTCAAGTGTCAAGGGTAGTTCGGCTAAATCTAGCAACTTAAAGAGTCCTTCGGGTAATAACAACCAAACCATTAATGATAACATTCACTATGCTAGCAAGGTCTATGCAAGTAAAAAGAGTGAGAAGTCTTGTGAATGTAAACCGCAAGATAGCAATAAATATGACGATGTTTCTAAGAGTAGTGATAAAGTAAAATCGCAAAGTTCATCAGTGCTATCAAGCAGTAGACAATTAAGTTCACAAAGTGGTGAGACTTCAAATAGCAATAAAAAAGGCAGCACTGTATTTAAGGATGCTAACAACGTATCCCAAAATAATGAATCAATTCAAGTGCAAGGAAACAATATAACGTTACCTGAAACAGGCACCAAACCATTTAACGTGTTTGAATTTTTAATTGATTTATTTAAATAACGGTACAAGAGCTAGGTTATACTAGCTTTTTTTGGTATAATAAAGGCCGAGAAAATGTGCAACCTATGGCGGGTATAGGTTGCAAAGCAGCACGTACCTATTTGTGGGCCGAACTAACCAGGGGGGCTACCCACATTCAGTTAAATATTACTAATCGATATTAAATGCGATAAATAAAAAAGCACGATAATCACGTGCTTTTTTACTGTAATTTGATTTGCAATAATTCAAAAATAATTTTAGATAAACTGCGTAAAGACCGTTATGCAGTTGCGGGCGTTTTGAAGAGTGACGAAAAATAATAATAAAAAATGGATGACTGCAATCTCAGTCATCCATTTTTATTAAGCTAAATTCAAATAATCTTCAAGGTAGTAGGCCATACCGTCATGCACGTTATCAAGAGGGGTAACGTCATTTGCAAGGCTGCGGATCTTGTCCGTTCCATTCTTCATGGCGACGCCCCAACCGGCATACGTTAACATTTCGGCGTCGTTGTGTTCGTCACCGAACGCAATTACGTTTTGTCGATCAATGTTAAAGTAGTTCGCTAAGTAACGCACTCCGTAAGTCTTGTTGATTCCGCGTGGTGATAATTCAAGGATCGGGTTCGGACCGCCCCAAACACCGACCGTGATCCGATCACCGAAGCTGGATTCAAGTTGATGAACGATGTTGTCCTTTTTATCAGGATCAACCAGTAACATCATTGATGTTGGATCGCGTTGCAAGTTCATTTGATTTAAAACTTCGGTTGATTTTAATGCGGTTGGGAAATAACCATCAAGGACGTTATTGGGAACGTCTGCAAGCGCAAGGTCCTTTCCTTCAGCGGCAATAATTTTAATTCCGAGATTCTCTTTTTCATGTAAAATGTCAAATGCAATTTTACGGTTAAAGGTTAATTCATATTCTTTATCCCAGTGGTGGTGTGGAATATGCCCCAGTGAACCGTTGAAATTGATCATTGGCGTTTTCAGTCCTAATTCATCATAGTAGTTAACGGAGTTGCGGTTGGGCCGCCCGGTAACTAATGCAACAATATGCCCAGCATCTTGAGCCTTTTGAAGAACTTCCTTTGTTTTGGAACTTAATTGTGATTCGGAATTCAAAGTCGTTCCGTCAAGATCTAAGGCAATTAATTTCTGATCCATTAAAAATCTCCCTCCTTAAAGTAATTAAAAGTCGAATTAATTTAAAACTACCACAAAGTCAATATAATTACTAGGTTTTCATCATGATTTAGCGTTATAATTTTATTTATACGGTCAATATGGAAGGAGCATGATTATGATTTCAATTATTCATAAAGAGTGTCAAGGATTGCCTTATTTGGAGTTAATTGAGGAAGATAAAAAAGACCAATCACTTCCGTTGATTGTTTTTTATCATGGATGGACAGGACGAAAAGAAAATAATCTTACCCAAGGATATGAAATTGCGAAGAAGGGATTTCGGGTCGTAATGCCGGATGCCTTGTTCCACGGTGAACGGGCAGATGGTCCAGCTGAAAATCACCAATTGCAATTTTGGCAAATTATTGAAAAGTCGATTGAAGAATTTCCAAAATTCGTCAAGTTGTATGCTGATCAAGGCTTGATCGATGGCGATAACGTTGCGGTCGGGGGCCTTTCAATGGGCGGAATTACCGTTTGTGCTTTGTTTACGGTCTATCCGTGGATCAAGAACGCTGTTTGCCTTGAAGGAACGCCAAACCCGGTTGCGTTTGCAAAAATCCTGGTTGATAATTTGCCAGGAATCGAAGACGTTCCTCAAGAATACATTCACGAACAGTTAGCCGGATTGAATCAAATCGACATGTCATTAAACCGCGAAAAGATTGCCGGCCGGCCATTGCACTTCTGGCACGGAACAGCTGATGACATGGTGCCATACAACTTAACGAAGAAATTCTTTGATGAAATTCAAGGAAAAGACTTTGCGAAAAATGTTACAATGACTACGACCCCTGGAGCAGGGCACAAAGTATCATTTGAAACGACCGTTGAAATGGCCGATAAATTTGCTGAATATTTTGCAAAGTAAATTTTAATTTGAATTAGTTAGGAATGACATTTAGTGGCAAAAAAGAATTTTTTAACAATTTTGTACACCGCATTGCTTTCATTTCTCTGTGTGTTTATTTTTTCAAAGATCAACCAACGGGATTTGATTTTGCAATTGGATAACCATAATTTAACGGCTGAGGCATACCAGATCAATCTTCGGCAAAATGAAAAGTTAAGCAAGTTTACCAAGGAACTGGATGATAGTTCCGAAATCGATAATGTTCAGGTTCACTTTCAATCAAAGAAAGATAAGAATATTACATACTTCTATGGAAAGGGAAACTTCCCGGTTCCACCAATGGTTTCAGGCGAGTTTTTCTCTAAAAATGACTTTGATTCGATCGTTAACGTTGCGGTCGTTGGTCAAAATTTAAAGAAGAAACTTTATAAACCAAAGGATCAAGCCTATTTACATTATGGAAATCACTATATTCCGGTATTAGGGATCATGGGCGAAAACCGGGCTCATTCAAAACTTGATAATCAAATTTTCATTGCCGGTGGACGCGACATTATGGAGAATTTGAATTCAAATGATTTCATTATTAAAATCGATGGGCGCAAATCATTTTCAACCAGTTTATTGAAAAAGACCTTTAATGCCGCCAGCGTCAAGCGGGTCGTTCATCAAAATACGCTTGCTCAAAGCGGTTCGTGGATTTCAAATCACTTTGCTCACTTGATGGGCTTGATTGCAATTGTCATTGGAACCCTTGGTGGGGCATTCTTATGGTCAATTGCAACCCGGAAAGATTTCCAAGCCGAATTATTTGCTTCGAATGATAAACGGCGCGTTGTTTTCCAAGAATGGCGTTCGTTTACCATTTATAACGGGGTTGGAATGATCGTCGGCACATTGATTGGGACGGTCGTCTTTACGTTGAGTACCTATGCCCAATTGATTCCGTTTATTGTCATCTTGTACATTGTAGCAATTTTGTTGTTCTACTTTGTAATCAAACATGATGTTAAGAAATTGAAGATTAACCTTTAATTTTTAGAAAGGAGCAGGGACGAAGTTATCCGTCCCTATTTTTATGTTAAAATTACCGCAAGATTTTATTGAAAAATATCAAACGTTACTTGGCGATGAAGCCGAAGCATTTTTCAAGAGCCTTGATGAGGATGTTCAAAAAGGGTTTCGCATCAATTCGCTGAAACCGCATGCTGATCACCTTCAAATTGACACCTCACATCCCATTCCATTCATTAAGGATGGATATTATGGCACGGTCAGTGGTCGTTCATTGGCCCATCAAGCAGGCTATGTGTACAGTCAGGACATTAGTGCAATGTATGTCGGGCAGGTCGTGGATGCGCAGCCTGGCGAAACGGTGTTAGATCTCTGTGCCGCTCCCGGGGGAAAGTCGACCCACATTGCTCAACAACTAAATAATCAAGGCTTGTTGGTAAGTAATGAGATCAACCATAAGCGCGCTTCGATTTTAGTGGAGAACCTTGAACGTTTTGGGGCTAAAAACGTCATTATTTTGAATGAAGATCCATCCCACCTTGCACAGAATCTTAAGCAGCGGTTTGACAAGGTGGTCGTCGACGCACCGTGTTCTGGAGAAGGGATGTTCCGCAAAGACCATAACGCGATCAAATACTGGCACCGGGATTACCCGGCAGAATGTGCTACGCGGCAACGCAAGATTTTGGCCGATGCGATTCAAACCCTTAAACCGGGTGGGGAGTTGATTTATTCGACCTGTACATTTTCACCCGAAGAAGATGAACAGATCGTCAGTTGGCTGTTGACCACTTATCCGGACCTTGAATTGGTTGAAATTCCGAAATTTGAGGGAATGGATGCCGGGCGGCCAGATTTTGCGGATGGTAACCCAGAACTTGCAAAAACGGTTCGGCTGATGCCGCATCATTTTAAGGGTGAAGGCCAGTTCGTTGCGAAATTACACCTCAATGGTAAACCAGGAAAAGTTAAAACTAAAAAGAAGAATAAGAAGCAAAATCAATCGCAATTAACAGCTGATCAGTTCGCACTTTGGCAGCAAACAATTAACCACATCACGAATGAATGGGCAGATGTTAAGCGGTCAAACTTTAAGGTGTTTAATAATCATTTGTACTATTTTGATCGTAATTGGCCGGATATTTTTGCAATGAAGTACATGCGGCCGGGATTGTATCTTGGAGAATTTAAAAAGAAGCGGTTTGAACCCAGCTATAATTTAGCGTTGACCTTAAATCCGGATGAAGGAACTGCAAAAGTTGAACTTTCACTGGATCAGTGGGAGAAATACATGCATGGCGAAACCGTGACGCTTTCAAATCCCGTTTCAAACGGATGGACGCTTTTAACGTGTGAAGGGGTCGGCTTTGCCTTTGGAAAAGTTGTGGGGACAACGGTTAAAAACTTTATTCCAAAGGGATTACGTTTTTTGAATTAGCAATTTGATAATATGAGAATAAGAAAACAGGTTGTGACATAAGTCGCAACTTGTTTGTTATATCAGCATAATCTGGTTCCAAAACAAACGAGCTGAGTGGAAGTTCGAAAACCTCCGAATCTATGCTGACGCGATTCGTTCGCTTTTCTGCTTCCACCACGCTCGTTTTTAGCGTTTTGTCACACCTTCGTTTTTTTACTCATTTAATTGTTTTTGATCACTGATCAATGCAGGACTCAGCAAGTAACGAACCTGATGCAGTTCTGGAATCGTGCGGCAACCGAGCATCACCATTAAGTCTTTGATCTGACTTTGCAACGTAGTAATTTGGTCAACTAATCCTTCAGGGCCGTTTTTGATCAAGGTGTGAAGGAACATTCCGGAAATGCCGACTGAGTTCGCTCCAAGAACAAGGCTTTTTACGATTTCAAGGGCATTTCGAATGCCACCGGATGCAGTAATCGAAATTTGATCGCGAAGTGGCTGTGCTCCAAGGAGACATTCAGCCAGACTAAGACCAATGTCATTTAGAAATGAATAATCGGCGTCATGCCGGCGTTCATTTTCAATTGCGACAAAGTTCGTTCCGCCTTTGCCAGCAAGATCAACGTTTTGGATCCCCATTTCAGCAAGCATTTTAACGGTTTCAGGAGTAAGTCCCTGACCAACGCCTTTGACCATTAATGGTTTTTCAAGATGATCGCTGATATTTTGAAGCTGGTCTTTCCAGTAAAAGATGCGGTCGCCTTCAGGCATTACTAACTCTTGAGCAACGTTAAGGTGGATCTGTAGTCCATCTGCTTGGGTCAGTTCAAGCGCTTGTTTTACCGTTGCGAGGTCATTTCCGGCGCCAAGATTTGTGAAAAGCAGGGTCTCCTGCGTTAATTGGCGCAATTGCTTGAAACCGTCAGCGTTTGCCGGATCCTTTAAGGCAACGCTCACCGAGCCGGTTGCAAAGGGAACGTGGCATTGGTTAGCTACTTGGGCAAGCTGAAAATTAAGTTTGTCAGTTTGCGGACTGCCGCCGGTAATTGCATTAATAAAAAAGGGACTATCAACTTGATATCCCATGATGGTTGTTGTTAGTGAAATTTCGTTTTTCGAAATTTCAGGAATATTTCTAAATAACAACCGGACTTCATCTAAACGATTTCGACTTTCCGGCTGATAAAGTTTTTCAGCAATAAAAACATGCTCGTCTTTCCGATGTGCTTGAATATCCATTATTGTTCCTCATTATTTGTGTACGTCGATAACTGTAACGGCAAGATTTGGGCCTGCCGCCATTGTTCAAAAATCTGCTGGTAATTCGATCCATGTTTAACGAACCCAATTCCGCAATCGCCACCACCAGCCCCGGACATTTTGCCGCTTCCGCCAAAGCGAACGACAAGCTCGACCAATTCTTTGAGCCGGGGAGTTTCCAATTCGACGTGGCTAATTTCACTTAATTCATTTAAAAGTTGCCGGTTGTGGGTAATCGCAGCGGTCATTTCCTCAAAATCATTATTTTTGATTGCCTGAACTAACTTTTCAACGCATTGCGCACTTTGAACAACGAACGTATTATACTTTAAATGACTGCGGCGTTTAACTTCAGCAACAAGGTGTTTGGTTGAGGCGGGAGCGCCTGTCCATCCGACAATTAAATCAGCGGTCGTTGGGGGAGTAAGCGGCTGAATTTTTAATTCTGGCCAATCAGCTGCAATTAACGGCTTGAGTGGCGTTTGCGGCTGATCAAGTAACCAGTTCCGGTCAGGCGAGTAATATGCGATCCAACCAGTAAACGCACTGGCTGCAATGTCTCCCAGTGAACCATTTCCTTGAACGTTATAGTGGGCAAGGGCGGCAATCTTGTAAATTTCCAGTGCAGTCAAATTAAGGTGATAGAAAGCAGCAATCGCCTTCACAACGCCAACGGTCACCGCTGCTGACGAACCAAGACCGAACTTTTTTCCATCATCACTGTCAAGCTCACTATCGATCTCAAGGTTGAAAAGTTGAAGTTGGTGACCGCATTCAGCGGCATAACGTTCGGTCAAGCGAATTGCTTCAAGGACAAATTCAAGTTGAACATCGTCTTCAAGTTGAATTTGGCGGTGAGCTGTCCGGTGCCATTTAACCGGCAAGGTTTGATACTGATGCGAGTAAATGGTCCCAGTTTCGGTTGCCGATGTAATTTTGAGATGGACAAACCGATTGACCGCAACGATCACGGCTGGGGTTCCGGGTTCAACGACGGCATATTCGCCAGCAAGATAAAGTTTTCCGGGAACTTTGACGTTAACCACTTAGTTACCTCCTTATGCTTCGATAAAGCGAACTCCTTCTCCAGGTTTAGCAAGTTCAAACGTGACTTGGTCAAATTTTGAAGCTAAAATCCGCTGAATAGCAGGAGCATCCGCTTGCATACATAAAATTTTAACGTTTGGACCAGCATCAAGGGTATAGTAACACGGAATATGTTCTTCTTCACGAATCCGTTCGACTTCTTGCATGATTGCAAGGCTCATTGGTTCAAAGTAGTTAAAGTGCGGGTGGGCACTCAAATTTAATGCATGCATTTTAAGCGCGTTGCTTTCAGTGATTTCACCAACTTTTTGAAAATCACGGTTTTGAATTGCCTTTTTAATTGATTCTAAATCTGCGGTTGTTGATTGAATCCATCCCTGATAATACGGGGAAGTCTCAACGACGGTCTGCATTCCGGCCCGGGAAGAGATTTTCTTTTGCCCGGAGTTAACGATGCCAACCAACATCCCGATCGGCCAGTCAAGGTGTTCTTCGACGGGAACGGCATAGGATGTTTGATCATCCTTTCCTTGACGCCATTCAACAAACCCGCCATAGACCGATCGGCTGGCAGAACCTGATCCGCGCCGTGCAAGCCGGGAAAGGTCTTTGCGGGATAAATCCAATCCTGCGGCCTTACTGGCAGCAGCGGCAAGGGCAGCAAAGGCCGATGCCGAAGATGCAAGTCCCGCAGCTGAAGGAACATGATTGATTGAATCGATTCGCGCAAAAGTTTGAATCCCTGCAAGCTTGCGAATAAGGTCCATAAAGTGACCGACCTTTGGATTTTCAGCAGGCTCGCCGTTAAGGGTAAAGATATCCTGCGTTAATGTTTCATCAAACTTGACCGTTGTATCGGTATAAAAGTGGTCAAGGGTTAGTGAAAGCGAACTGTTTTGCGGAATGATCAAATCAACATCTTTTTTTCCCCAATACTTGATCAATGCAATATTTGTATGTGCACGGGCAGTAATTGGTGAATTATTCATGAACGGCCTCCTTAAGCAAAGGTTCGATCCATGTTTGGGTTGCGCCGGCATCTAAAAGGGCTTGTGAAAGGCCGCTGGCATCGCCAATTGATTTCGTAAGGCAAATGAAGCATCCGCCTTTGCCGCCACCGGTTAATTTACTGCCAAGCGAACCGTTCTTCAAGCTGAGGGCGATCAAATCATCAAGTTGCGCGCAACTGACGCCTAACTGGCGCAAAATGGCTTGTGCAGCATTGAAAATTTCGCCGAGCTTTTCAATATCATCTGATGCAAGGGCGTCCTTCGCATTAAAAGCAAGTTGCCCTAAGTCAGAAATCAATTTCTGGGTTTCATCCGGGTTATGCATTAACCGTTCCTTAACAACGGCAATTGCTTGACTTGTTTTGCCTTTAATTCCGCTGTCGGCAATTACAAGGTACCCATGTGTCTTAATTGGAAAAGTCTTTAATTCCTGGTTGCGAACCATCCAAATCGGTTGTTCGCTTGCGCAGGTTGCAGCATCTAACCCGCTTGGATTTTTGTGGGTATCTTTTTCTGAAATATTTGCAAGGTTCAGTAACCGGGTCTTGGTTAATGGCTTGCCTAAATATGTGTAAAATGCCCGAATCAAAGCAACCGCAACCGCTGCTGATGAACCCATTCCGCGTTCGGCAGGGAGGTCGCTTTTGATCGTAATACTTAATGGATTTTCAATTTCATTTTTATCGATTAAATAGTTAATTAAATGTTTGATTCCTGAAACCGGAAAATCAGCTAATTTTCCTGTGAAGTAGCTGCTGTTGATCGTACTTTCGGTTTCGGCATCTTCAACCGTTACTTTAACATTGACGGTTGTAAGTGGAAGGGCAATTGCCGGTTGACCATAAACAACGGCATGTTCGCCAATCAGAATAATTTTTGCGTTGCTCTTTCCGTGAGCTGGATTACTATTTACCAAGGTAAAGATCCTTTCAAAATGGATTTGAGAAGTTCAAAAAGAACATATTACCTTTTTGAAATTGTCAGTATAAACACATGTTAATTCAACGCTCATTATACCGTATTAATTGGGAATAGACCAATGAAATTTTAATTAAAGGATCTCTTAATGAGTAATAATTTATTATTTTAACTTTATGAGAATTTATTTTGAGTTTAAACGGTAGTTTATTGTAAAATCAAAGTTAGAAATTAAAGGAATGACGGAAGAATGGCAAAGAATCAAACATTCGCGGTGGTTGATCTTGAAACGACCGGAACGAAGATGGATGGAACGAACCGAATCATTCAATTCAGTTGTGTTCTCGTCCAAAATCGCAAAATTGTAAATACTTTTAACACGTTAATTAATCCGTTAATGGTCATTCCGGCCGATGTTCAGAATTTAACGGGAATTCATGAAAAGGATGTGCGGCACGCCCCGCTCTTTGATGACGTTGCGGGAACGATCTATGCATTATTACAGGATACCATTTTTGTAGCGCATAACATTCAATTCGACTATCGGTTTTTGAATGCCGAGCTTGAACGGGTCGGGTATCCGGAACTGGACTTAAAGGGCGTTGATACCGTTCAGCTTAGTCAAATTTTATATCCGTGTCTGGCATCGTATCGGCTCCAGGATTTAAGTGCGGCCTTGAAAATTAGTCATGAACGGCCCCATCAGGCGGATAGTGATGCGGTTGTAACGGCCGAGTTGTTGATCAAACTAATGGATCAGATTCATCAACTCTCGGATTCGTTATTGCGGCAGCTTGAATCAATGGGGGATGCATTATTATTTGAAACCGGAATGTTGTTTTCAAATGAACTGCGAAACCGGAATGCGCCAAGGCATCATGATGCGGATTTGATTCAAGTCGGAAAAATTACTTTCCGGCGTCCCCGCAAATTCAGCGATCATTTACAGGGACGATCGAAGCAACCATTGCTTGAAGCGTGGCCGTCAAGCTATGAAAAGCGGTCGCAGCAGCTAAAATTGATGGAAGATGTTGCTTCCCAGATGCGGCATGGTCAGCCGCAAGCCTTTTTTGAAGCCCCGACCGGAACAGGGAAAACGCTGGGATATTTGTTGCCGGCAGCCCATGAGCTTCAGTATGGCCATCGCTTTTTGATCAGTACAACGACGAATGCCCTTCAAAACCAGCTGATCGACCAGGAAATCAATCAGCTTGATCAGTTTTTACCATTTAAGGTCAACGTTGTTTCATTAAAGGGCAGTCAGCATTATATTGACTTAGATAAGTTTGCGCATACGCTTGATCAGCCGCAAAATGACTATACCCGGTTGATTCAGATGCGGTTATTAGTATGGTTGACCCAAACTGAAACGGGTGATCTGGATGAATTGAACTTTACGGTTCAGCAATTACCGTTATTTGATGAAATTACCCATCATGGAATTCAGGGGTTAAATCAGGAAAGTCCGTATTACCAATATGATTTCATGCGGCGGCGAACTGATGAGATGCAAAATGCGGATTTTGTGATTACGAATCACGCTTATTTGATCAAGCATGCGGCGGAATTTGCAGATCAGCATCGAACTTTGATCATCGATGAAGCCCAACAGCTAGTGACGACAACGTTGCAAAATAATAACCAGGTAATGGACCTTGATGCGGTCAAAATTCTCGCTGATACGTTGCTTGTCAAAATGGAGTCGCAGGTTTCATTTTCATTTGCAAACTTGATCGAACAGCGGCTGCTGACGAAGGCGGAGTACCGGAAGATTCTCCAAAAAATTCAAGTTATCGACCATACGATTCTTGAAATTCGCGATGCAATGCTGCAGCGATTCATGAAGCTGCAACGAATCGCTAAAATTACGGAAACTCCGGTTCAGTTTAAAAAGATTTTTGGTTTTGTTAAGGAGCATGTCAATCAATATCGTAAGGTGCAAAACGCAATTCGGTTCTTGGAAAATAAGAACCCGAAACTTTACCGGCACTTTATCGAATTGCTTGACCAACAGCGTCTCGATAGCCAGTCATTTAATTTGTTTAAGGCGTACTTTAAACTCAGTAATGAATTGCTTGCAAAATTAAAGAACTGGGACCGACTTGCGTTGGAAAACCTTGAAAAGACGGCGGACAGTTTACTGATGTGGCTTAGTTATCCGCAAGCCCAGGATGGCGCCCACTTAAGGCTTCACTTTGGGTTGATGGAGTCCCAAGATTTCTTGCAAACCAACGTTTACCCGTTTTTCAATCAGGTGCTGTTCTTTAGTGGAAGCTACTTTACTTCGCAAACGTATCAGTATTTCGTTGATCAGCTTGGCGCGGTTGAAAGCAAACATTTCAAATATCAGTCGGCCTTTGATTATGAGCATCAGGCGAAGGCCTTATTGGTCAAGGATGCCCCGGATGTTAATCAAGTTCCGGCTGATGAATATGCAAACTATTTAAGTGATCAGATTATTCAGATTTGCCAAGCACAACACCGGCAAACAATGGTTCTGTTTAATTCAAACGAAATGGTTGAAAAAGTTTATGACCAATTGCGCGATGATGAACGGATGCAACCATGGCAGATTTTGGCGCAAAACGTTACGGGAACCGCTGAACGTTTAAAGAAAAAGTTTCAGTCAGTCCAAAATGTACCGCAGTTATTGCTTGCAACGGGGGCATTTTGGGAAGGGGTCGACTTACCGGCTGACCAGCTTGAGGTTCTTGTGATTGCCAAATTGCCATTTCAGGCGATTCAAAGTCCGTATAACCAGATTCGGTATCAGCGGGATGAACGGGCCGGTGGCAATTCGTTTAATGACATTGCGCTTCCTGAAGCGGTTATGCGGTTTGCCCAGGGAGTTGGCCGCTTAATTCGAACGCAACACGACCGGGGGTTAGTGATCACGCTTGATTCGCGAATCGTTGACCGCAGTTATGGAAAGCAGTTTGTGAATACTTTTCCACAGGGAATGCCGGTCAAGGCGATCGAAACTCAACGGCTTGCAGATGAGATTACAAATTTCTTTAATTCCAAACGTTAGGGTATTTTTTTGTTATAATAGTTGATAACATGTAATAGAGAAGAGGCTCAGAATGGGACGGGTTCAACGCAAAACGAAGCGCATCAAACGGATGATCATCATTGGAATCATTGCTTTAATTTTGATTGTCATTTGGGGATTTTATATGGTTGCCCAGTTGCCATACCGTGAAGCAAAGAGTGAAGCTTTTCAAATGGCGGCAAAATATGCAAAGGTTGATAGTGTTAAAAACTTTTACATTTATAACCGGAACAGTACATATTACACAATTGAAGGCGAAAACAATGATAATCAAGACGTGTACGTTGTAATTCCCAAGAAGGGCAATCGCGTAAATATTTACGCGAAAAATAAGGGAATTACTAAAAAAGCGGCTGAAAAAATCGTTAATCAAAAGTATCAACCGCAAAAAATTGTGAAAACCGTTTTTGGAATGAAAAACGGAGGCACACCATTATGGGAAGTGGCCTATGAAAATCAGCAAGGCAATTTGTGCTATGCACAAGTTGCATTCAAAGATGGTCAAGTCTTACAAAATATCACGAATATGTAGCGAATGATAATGACACATTTCGGAAGATAGTTTATAATTAAAAAAAGTAAATCTTTTTTTGAGATTATCAATTAAGATTAGAGGAGGAACGGCTTGTGGAAACGATCAGCATTATTGATTCAAAGAACCACGTAAACGAAAAAGTCAAAATCGGAGTTTGGCTTACAAATAAGCGTTCAAGCGGGAAAATTGCTTTCTTACAATTGCGCGATGGATCAGCATATTTCCAAGGAGTAGTTGTAAAGAACAACGTTTCTGAAGAAGTTTTCAAGATTGCTAAGGAAGTTAAGCAAGAAACAAGTATGTATGTAACCGGAACGATCCATGAAGATTCACGGTCCCACTTTGGTTACGAAATTGAAGTTGAAGATATTGAAATTGTTGGTGAAAGTGAAGATTATCCAATCACACCAAAGGAACACGGAACAGATTTCTTAATGGATCACCGGCACTTATGGTTACGTTCAAGTCGGCAATTCGCAATCATGAAGATCCGGAACGAAATGATTCGGGCAACATACGAATTCTTCAACAAAGAAGGATTTATGAAGGTTGATGCTCCGATCTTGACCGGAAGTGCGCCAGAAGGAACAACGGAATTATTCCACACGAAGTACTTTGACCGGGACGCATACCTTTCACAATCTGGTCAGCTTTATGAAGAAGCCGGCGCAATGGCTTACGGTAAGGTCTTCTCATTTGGGCCAACATTCCGGGCTGAAAAGTCAAAGACCCGGCGGCACTTGATTGAATTTTGGATGATTGAACCCGAAATGGCATTTACTCACCAAGAGGAAAGCCTTGAAGTTCAAGAACGGTACATTGCATACCTTGTTCAAAGTGTCTTGGATCATTGTGATTACGAATTGAATATTTTAGGCCGTGACAAGGATGTTTTGAAGCGGTATACCGAATTACCATATCCGCGAATCTCATATGATGAAGCAATCAAGATGTTGCAAGATTCAGGTGAATTCCCAGATGTTGAATGGGGAGCCGACTTTGGTTCACCGGAAGAAACATACTTGGCTGAACAATTCAGTAAGCCAGTGTTTGTAATGAACTATCCGAAGGCCATCAAGCCATTCTACATGAAGCCACACCCAACCCGGGATGACGTTGTTATTTGTGCAGACTTATTGGCACCTGAAGGTTATGGTGAAATTATCGGAGGTTCAGAACGGGCAACTGATACGGATTACTTGAAGGAACAAATCGAAAAGGCCGGTTTGAACATGAAAGATTACGAATGGTATCTTGATTTACGGCGTTATGGAAGTGTTCCGCACTCAGGATTTGGTCTTGGGCTTGAACGGGCCGTTACTTGGATCACAGGTGAAAACCACATTCGGGAAGCAATTCCATTCCCACGTTTGTTAAACCGGATTTACCCGTAAAATTGGGACTTGAAAAAGAGGCTGGATATGTTCAGCCTCTTTTCTTATCTGAATGATTGAGGAGGGATTTTGAATGGATGACGCAATTGCATTGAAGTTATTGCAGACAGAAAGTACGATGATTCCAAATTTGATTTTGAAAAATTACGTCAAGCTCGGAATGACCGCGGAAGAATTTGTCTTTTTACTTGAACTTAAAGCTGCATTGAAGGATGGAAACCAAGCCTTTGATCTTCAAACGATTGCTCAAATCATGAGCAAGGATGAAGCTCAGATTTATCAATTGCTTCACGGATTGATCGAAAAGGGAATTATCAGCTTGACATCAGTGGTTGATGATCAGGGACGGAATTCAGACCAATATAGCTTAGATCCACTGTATAAAAAGACACTTAAACTTTTACGCGATCAGACCCAAGAACACCAAATTCAAGCTCATCAGCAAACACGCAATGATGTTTTTGCTCGAATTGAGCAGGAATTTGGCCATCCCTTGTCTTCATTTGATATGGAAATGATCGATAGTTGGCTTAATGAGGATCATTATTCACCTGAGATTATCATTTTAGCTTTAAAAGAGGCCGTTTTAAGCGGTGTTTATAATTTAAAGTACATGGATAAAATTTTGCTTGCATGGGAAAAGAAGGGTATCAAAACAGCGGTTGATGTCCAGCGTCAACGGGCCAAGTTCAGACATCAGGGTCAAAGCCAACGAAAACAAGGAAACCGGGTGAAACCGAAGATTCCGCTGAATAAGTGGTCGGAGTAGAAAGGTGTGACAAAACGTTAAAAACGAGCGTGGTGAAAGCAGAAAAGCGAACGAATCGCGGAGCATAGATTCGGAACTTTTCGAACTTCCACATAGCTCGTTTGTTTTGGAACCCGATTATGCGGATATAACAAAGAGGATGTGATTTTGATCACATCCTCTTTTTAACTATCGTGATTTTAAATTAAATTCCCCGAAGAATTCCCACAATTGACTGATCGTTGATAACAGCTGGATCAACTAAGTCAACTTGACCGCCATATACCAACGTGTCGATTGCAATTTCATTTGCTTGAACTTGTTCGTTGGTTTCGGTTTCGTTAACGGCAAGTTCGTGTGCAATCACGGTCGTATCAAGCCGGCCTTCTTCGGCTGCCGCTTGAACGTCCTTCATTCCTTCAAGGTATCTCTTCTTTGAGTGGGCAAGGTCAATTGCATCTTCAATCTTTTCCCGGCTTTCATCAATGAACCGTTTGGTAATTTTGGCCGTTGCCTTTTCAAGCGTTTCATGATTGATCACTGCTGGAATTGTCAACGTATCTTCCTTGTCCAAGAAGTGGTTGTGGGATAACTTCTTGAATTCGCCCGCATCATCTTCAGTTGCCATTAAAACAACTTTTAGGTGGTCCTTTAAGCTGATGTGTTTAGTAATGTATTCATCGACCATTCTGAAGTATTGATCCATGTTTGCTTGTTCAGCTTCTGCTTTAACATCAGTTCCTCTGAATTGGTCATATGAACCGCCGCCGCGTTGTTCCATCCGGATTTTTTGATCAGGCGTATCAATGTTTAATGCTTGTTCAGCTGAAATCGGGGCGTCATCACTCAAATTCATTTGGGAAACCAATCCGTTTTTAACGGTAAACATTTCAAATGAAGAACGGGTGATTTTGGCGATATTATAACTTGGCATATATTCGTATCCGCGAATAATTGGTAAAATATATGGTTTATCAGCTACCCGAACTTGGAGATCAACTTTCCGTGGAAGGTAGTAGTGGTAAGCTGTTTCATTGCTAATGATGATCGCAAGTGACTTTGATTGAGCATAATCAAAGATAATATCGTTTTGCGTTGCTTTAATTTTCTTTTCATACTTTGACCAGTTCTTTTCGCCATATTTTGCGACAAACTGTTTTTTAGCTTTTGAAAGAAGACTGTTAAATTCGGTGTCATCAAATTTGAAATTGTCTTTGCTAGGGTAAAGTGGTAAAAACAATGAAATAA
>DSLFR04102__coassemble_1197_pt1 | contig 15000 bp, 12 predicted proteins | sample DSLFR04102__metabat2_high_PE_036 | metagenome-assembled genome bin DSLFR04102
CCGTTTATGGGAAATTTAGGGACGATTTTATATGTTTTGATCGCGATCATTGGCGGGTTCTTGACGTTAAAAGGCTATTCAGCTTTAACGCTTGGAACAATTGCTGCTTTCTTACAGCTTAGCCGATCATTCAGTCGACCAATTGCCCAAATCTCACAACAGTTGAACAACATTATTTTGGCACTTGCCGGCGGAAAACGGATCTTTGAGTTATTGGATGCCCAACCGGAAGTCGATGACGGAACCGTCGATCTTGTCCGGGTTACTCACCAAAATGGCCAATTAATTGAAACCACCGATTCAAGTCATGATGAATGGGCATGGAAGGATGGCACGAAGTACATTCCGTTACAAGGAAAAGTTGACTTTCAGCACGTTGATTTTGGTTATTTCAAAGACAAAACGATTTTGCATGACGTTAACTTAAAGGTCAAGCCGGGACAAAAGGTTGCTCTGGTCGGCCCAACTGGTGCCGGTAAAACGACAATTACCAGCATGTTGAACCGGTTCTACGAAATCGATCAGGGTAAGATCACCTATGATGGAATCAACATTCAACGAATCAAGAAAGAAGCGCTGCGCCGTTCACTTGGAATTGTTTTGCAGCAAACCAATCTCTTTACGGGGACGGTCATGGAAAATATCCGTTACGGGCGGTTAGATGCAACGGATGATGAAGTCATCGCGGCTGCCAAGTTGGCCAATGCCGATTCATTTATTCGAGAATTGCCGCACGGGTATCAAACCGTGATTACCGGCGATGGTTCGGATCTATCACAGGGTCAACGGCAAATGTTGTCAATTGCGCGGGCCGCTTTAGCTGATCCGCCAGTCATGATTCTTGATGAAGCAACCTCAAGTATCGATACCCAGACCGAACGCAAGGTTCAAGGGGCAATGGATAATTTGATGAAGGGACGGACGAGTTTTGTGATCGCCCACCGGTTATCAACGATTTTTAATTCAGATTTGATCGTTGTTGTTGAAGACGGAAAGATCATTGAACAGGGCAGTCATGAAGAATTGATTGCGCAACGCGGAAAGTATTTCCAATTGTATACGGGTGCGTTAACATTAGAGTAGATGATTAGAAAGGGAGAATTGAAAATGGCAGACTATCGAATTGAGGCTGATACGCTTGGCGATGTTAAAATTCCGCAAACTGCATTGTGGGGTCCACAAACGGAACGAAGCCGGCATAATTTTCCAACGGGGGCTTTAATGCCATTGGACGTGATCAAGGCAATGTTAAACATTAAGAAAGCCGCCGCTTTGGCCAACCTTGAACAGGGAAATATTGAAAAGGAAAAGGCGGGCCTGATCGTTAAGGCCGTGGATGCTTTACTGACTCAAAGCGATGATGAATTACGGCAGGAATTCCCGCTTCACGTTTACCAAACGGGTTCCGGAACGCAAACGAATATGAACGTCAACGAAGTCGTAGCTCATAAAGCCGCTCAAATTGATGATTTAATTGAAATTTTGCCAAACGATGACGTCAACCGCAGTCAAAGTTCAAACGACACGTTCCCAACCGCAATGAATATTGCAGCGCTTGAAAAGGTTAACGAGCTTGAAAAGGCTGCGCACCATTTGATTACGGTGTTAGACAAGAAACAACATGAATTTTGGGACGTTGTTAAAATCGGGCGGACGCACCTGCAAGATGCAACCCCATTAACATTCGGTCAGGAAGTCAGCGGCTGGAAGAGTATGGTTCAGCATGACGTTGACTACTTAGCCGAATTGAAACCAACGCTGAATGAATTAGCGATCGGCGGAACGGCAGTTGGAACCGGGTTGAATACCCCAGACGGCTTTGCAGATCAAATTACCAAGCACCTGAATCAAATTTATGGTGGTAACTTAACGGCCAAGTCAAACAAGTTTTACGGATTAGCCGCGCATTCGGGACTTAACGTTGTTCATGGCGCAATTAAAACGTTAGCCAGTGATTTATTGAAGATTGCAAACGATGTCCGCTTCCTTGCAAGCGGTCCGCGCGCGGGTTACAATGAATTAAATATTCCGGCAAACGAACCGGGATCATCAATTATGCCCGGAAAGGTCAACCCAACTCAGGCCGAAGCCATCACAATGGCGGCAGCGCGGGTCATGGGCAATGATACGACGATCACGATTGCTTGCTCGCAAGGTAACTTTGAAATGAACGTTTATAAACCGGTTTTGATTGCCGCATTCCTTGAATCATGTGAGGTTCTTACCGGAACGATCATGGGCTTTGCGGACAAGATGGTTGCCGGATTGACGGTCAACCGGGAACGGATGCAAGCCTTAGTTGACAACTCGTTGATGACTGTTACCGCATTATCACCGCATATCGGTTATCATGCAAGTGCTGAAATTGCTCAGATAGCAGAACGCGAAGGAACCACCTTGCGCGAAGCCGCATTGAAGTCTGGCAAAGTAACCGCTGAACAGTTCGATCAATGGGTCGATCCGTTAAAGATGACGAATTATGATAAATAAAAGAATCCATTGAGGATAGAACAGGCAGCTATCGCACCCGTGAGGTATACAAAAAGAGATGTGGGCAGGCCGTCCCACCAATGGATTGCTAGTGAAGGAGGTTGTGACATAAGTTGCAACCTCCTTTGCTATATCCGCATAATCGGGTTCCAAAACAAACGAGCTGAGTGGAAGGACGCAAACCTCCGAATCTATACTGACGCAATTCGTTCGCTTTTCTGCTTCCACCACGCTCGTTTTTAACGTTTTGTCACACCTTCCTTTTAGTATAAAAAACGACAAGGTTCTTGACCTTGCCATTTTGTTATCTTTATTCAATTTAGTTCATATATTCGCGGGTCATTGGCATGTTGATTCCGCTTGGTCCCTTGGTTAATTGGAACTGCATGACATCAATGTTGCCGGATTCAAATGAAGCGGCACATGCTTGCAGGTACAAATCCCACATCCGTGCAAACCGTTCGCCCATTTTCGCAACGATTTCTTCACGGTGCGCGTTAAAGTTCTTGTCCCAGATTTCAAGCGTCTTTTGGTAATGCCGCCGCAAACTTTCAAGATCAGATAATTGAAGTTCGGCTTCGACAATGTTGGTCATGTTTTCAACCAATCCTGGAATATAACCGCCAGGGAAGATGTATTTGTCAAGCCAAGCATTGGAAGCCCCGCCTTGTTGCCGCGTAATTCCGTGGATCAACGCGATTCCGTCATTCTTGAGGTACTTATTGATGATCTTGAAGTACCGTGGTAACTCATCATGGCCGACGTGTTCGAACATGCCGACGCTTGTAATGTAATCAAACGGTTCGTGTTTCAGCTCACGGTAGTCTTCAAGGATCACTTCGGCTTGACCTTCAAGTCCAAGTTCCTTGATTTGTTGGTTAACGTAGTTGTACTGTTCCTTACTCAAGGTAATTCCAGTAACTTTCAGGTTATATTCCTTGGCGGCCGTCAACATCAACGTTCCCCAGCCGCAACCAATATCAAGCATGGTCTTGCCCGGTTGCGGATCGAGCTTCTTTAAAATGTGGTGAACCTTATTCATTTGTGCTTGTTCCAAGGTATCATCCGGATTTTCAAAGTAGGCACATGAGTAAGTCATCGTTGAATCCAGCCATAACTTGTAAAAGTCATTTCCGATATCGTAATGGCTTTGAATATCCGCCTTATTTTTGTTTTCAGAATGATCTTGGTGAGGGTGGTACTTTTTCAATTTGGCACTGCGCAAAAAGCTGCCTTCTGAACGATATGCAGAGGCAATAATCTTTTGGATCGAGCCTTGGATATCAATAATGCCATCCATATATGCTTCGCCAAGACAGACGGATGGATTCTTGATCAATTCCTTAATAGAGATATTATCGCGGAAGGTGATCACTGCTTCGGGAGTTCCATCGCCACCGTATTGTTTGCTTGAACCATCAGCATAGTTGACTTTGACCGGAAAATCAAAGGAATGCTTCAAAATGGTTTTAAAAAGCATGCTATCAAGCATATAAATGCCCCCAATATATAATAATTAACAATTATAGATATGAAGATATATCTAATAGTCTAAATTTTACCATTCCTGACATTGGGATACAAATTGATTGATTTATTTGTAGCTTGTCAAATTAAAAATATATGCTAAGAATACAATTAAATTTGGTACTGGACGTTTAAATAAAGGAGAAAACTATGAAATTAATTAATAACCACACTTCATTAGACGAAACAGCATATTTATTGAAAAACAAGCAAAACCGCGAATTTTTACATGAATCGATTCATCAACTTCAAGATGGAAATGTGAAAACTCTTACTCCTGATGATTGGGAAAATTTAAAAAATACTTGGAATATAAATGAGTAGAATTGGAGACGTTACTTAATTGATTTACCTTCCCGCACATTCTTATTGCGCGTTTCGTTAAAAATGATAGAATAGCATAGTACACTTAAATAGTTACAATTCATTCCCGATAGGATTCACGTTTGTGAAGATGCCTTGTAACCATTTAAAATTATTAATTCAAATGGGGGACGTTTTTTATGTCAGAAAAATATTTATTTACTTCAGAATCTGTATCTGAAGGGCATCCAGATAAGATTGCTGACCAGATCAGTGATGCGATTTTGGATGCGGTATTAAAGCAGGATCCGCAAGCCCGGGCTGCAATCGAAACAACCGTTACAACTGGATTAGTCGTTGTTGTCGGTGAAATGTCAACTTCAGCATACGTTGACATTCAAAAGATTGCCCGTCAAACGATCAATGATATTGGTTACGTTGACGGTAAGTTTGGGTTTGACGGTGATTCATGCGCAGTCTTAACGGCCATTGATGAACAATCACCTGATATTGCGCAGGGGGTTGATGAATCAATCGAACGGCGTGAAGGCGATCAAGATGAATTTGATGAGATCGGTGCCGGCGACCAAGGAATGATGTTTGGTTACGCCATTAACGAAACACCGGAATTAATGCCAATGCCGTTAATGTTAAGCCACAAGTTGATGCGGAAACTTGCTGAAATCCGGAAGAACGGAATTTTAACTTACCTTGGACCGGATGCTAAGGCTCAAGTTACGATCGAATATGATGAAAACCACAAGCCAAAGCGGGTTGACACGGTTGTTCTTTCAACCCAACACTTGGCTGACGCATCACTTGAACAAATTCGGAAAGATGTTATTGAAAAGGTAATTAAGAAGGTTATCCCAGCTGGCTTGTTGGATGACCAAACCAAGATCTACGTTAACCCAACTGGCCGGTTCGTAATCGGCGGTCCTCACGGGGATTCAGGATTAACTGGCCGGAAGATCATCGTTGATACGTATGGTGGGGCTGCTCACCACGGCGGCGGCGCTTTCTCAGGAAAGGACGCAACAAAGGTTGACCGTTCAGCAAGTTACGCTGCCCGGTATATTGCCAAAAATATCGTTGCTGCCGGCTTCGCTGATGAAGTTGAAATCCAATTAGCATACGCGATTGGGGTTGCGCGCCCGGTTTCAATTTCAGTTAGCACCTTTGGCACTGGCAAAGTCAGTGAAGACAAATTAGTGGCCGCAATCCGGAAAGTCTTTGATTTGCGTCCAGCCGGCATCATCAAGATGTTAGACTTGCGCCGGCCAATTTACAAGCAAACTGCTGCTTACGGTGCATTCGGCCGTGATGATCTTGATCTTCCATGGGAAAAGACGGATAAGGTCGATGAATTAAAGAAAGTAATCGCTAACGAAAAATAATTAATTTGACAATCACTCAAATGCCAAGTATACTGAATGACAGTTTAAAAGAGTCCTTTAATTTGGTCCTGTGAGGCCACAAAAGACAGTTCGGTTTATTTGAGAAAATCAAATTTAGAAATAGCTTTTGTGTATCACAGGATATGCAAAGGCTATTTTTGTTAGGAGGAAGTTTTTGATGGCTGAAAAGAAACACGATGTTGTCTTAGATGTCAATGAACGGCCGAAACCCGGGCAATGGGTCGGACTTTCAATTCAACATATGTTTTCAATGTTTGGCTCAACCGTTTTGGTTCCAATTCTGGTTGGACTAAATCCAGGAATCGCCTTATTCAGTTCCGGGGTCGGAACGTTGATGTATATCCTGATTACGAAGGGTAAGATTCCCGCATACATGGGATCAAGCTTTTCATTCATTGTGCCGATGGTCGCCTTAATGAAGACGGTCGGCTATCCTGGAATTGCCCAAGGGACAATTGCCGTTGGGTGTGTTTACCTGATCGTATCGCTGATCGTCAGCAAGATCGGTTCGGATTGGATCGATAAGATCTTACCACCGATTGTCGTTGGCCCGATCATCATGGTAATTGGGTTATCACTTGCGGGGACAGCTGCAAAGGATGCAACGATCAATGCTGCTGGTCACTATGACTTGCGGTACTTCTTGGTTGCATTGTTAACCTTGATGATCACGATCTTTTTTAACATGTACCTTAAAGGGTTTATGGGATTGATTCCGATTCTTTTAGGAATTGTCTTTGGTTACGGAATTGCATGCTTATTCGGCCTGGTCAACTTTGCACCAATTGCTAAGGCACACTGGATCAGCTTACCAGCATTCCAAATTCCATTTGTGACGTATCACCCGCACATTTTCTGGGGTGCAATTTTGAGTATGGCACCCATTGCATTTGTCACAATGACCGAACACATGGGCCACATTATGGTCTTGAATGAATTAACTGATCGGGATTTCTTCAAGGATCCAGGATTAAACCATACACTTGCCGGTGATGGGACCGCATCAATTATTGCCGGGCTTGTGGGTGGTCCGCCAGTTACAAGTTACGGTGAAAACATTGGGGTCCTTGCAATCACTAAGGTTCACAGTGTTTACGTTCTTGGCGGAGCGGCATTATTTGCAATTCTGTTCAGTTTTATCGGCAAGTTAAGTGCGTTGATCCAATCAATTCCAAGTCCGGTAATCGGTGGGATCTCATTCCTGCTTTTTGGGGTAATTGCTTCCAACGGATTAAAGGTTTTGATCGATAACAAGGTTGATTTAGGAAAGAAACGCAACTTAATGGTTGCTTCAACGATCCTCGTTATTGGGATTGGGAATGCTTATCTTCAACTTGGCCAATACCAATTCTCAGGGTTAGCCGTTGCATCGGTCATCGGGGTTATTTTGAACCTGATTTTGCCGGATAAAGCAAATAGTGAAAAAGAAGTTGAAGCCAAAGCGGCCAAACGCAATGACTAAAAATTAAATTGGAACTTACCAATTAATAAAATTCAGCGAATAATTTTAGATATTAGAACCGATTTACAAACAATAAGGTATTATTTTTGGTTAATGTTAATAATTTAATTGAATTATCGAATTTAATTGGGTACAATTAGATTGTTATAAATTTACTAGCAATTATATTGAGGAGGAGAACAATTGTATCTCGCAGTTAATATTATTGGTTTACTTATCTTCCTTCTAATCGGCTGGCTCTTTTCAAAGGACCGCAAAAAGATCGATTGGAAGGGTATCGGCATTATGGTAGTCTTCAACCTTTTGATGGCGTTCTTCTTGGTTAAGGTTCCGTGGGGACGTGACATCGTTAAGGGCTTGGCTGCTGGATTTGACACCTTGATTCAAGTCGCATACAAAGGGATCGCATTTTGTATTCCAAGTATGGTTCACGTAAAGAACATGGACTTCTTTGTCAGTGTCTTGTTACCAATTCTTTTGATTGTTCCATTATTTGATATCTTAACTTACATTGGTTTCTTACCATGGGTTATCAAGTGGATCGGAAAGATTTTAGCATTCATCACGCGGCAACCGAAGTTCGAATCATTCTTCGCCGTTGAAATGATGTTCTTAGGAAACACTGAAGCCTTAGCTGTTTCATCCCTTCAATTGAAACAAATGAAGGCATCCCGGAACTTGACGCTTGCGATGATGTCAATGAGTTGTGTTACAGCTTCAATTTTAGGTTCATACATGCAAATGATGCCGGCACAATTTATTTTGACCGCTGTCCCGATCAACGTAATCAACGCTTTGATCGTAACTGCAATGCTCAACCCGGTTGAAGTCTCAGAAGCTGAAGATACAATTGCCACAATGAAAGGCTCAGCAGCCAAAGAATCAGGCGATGTTGAAGCTGACGGTAAGAAAGAACCATTCTTCTCATTCTTAGGCGACTCAATTTTGGGTGCCGGCCGTTTGGTATTGATCATCGCTGCCAACGTTATCACATTCGTTGCTTTAGCTGCATTGATCGATAAGATTCTTTCATTAGTACATATCTGGTCAATGGAAAAAATCCTTGGCTACATTCTTTACCCATTCGCATGGCTCTTAGGGGTCGGCGGCGATCCGCACACTGTCTTACAATTAAGTCAGTACATGGGAACGAAGTTGATCACCAACGAATTCGTTGTTATGGGGAAGGTTTCACCAATCATCCATACCTTTGCACCGCACTTTAGAGCTGTCTTGACAGTCTTCTTAACATCATTTGCTAACCTTTCAACAATCGGAATGATCATCGGTTGCTTCAAGGGAATCGTAAATCGTGAAAAGAACGACTTGATCTCAAAGAACGTTGGATACATGCTTCTTTCAGGAATTCTTGTATCACTTCTTTCAGCTGCAATGGTTGGATTATACGTTTGGTAAAAGATTAAAATTAAAAATCAAAGAAGGTCGCATGCAGTGCGGCCTTTTTGTTTTCGCCGCGTTGTTTGCTATAATAATCAACTGTGATATTTTTTACGGAGGATTATTGAATGAATTCAAAAACTTTACGAGCGGTTACCGCGACGGGAATTTTGTCGTTTGCTGGAATTGTCGTTGAAACCGCAATGAACGTTGCTTTTCCAACGCTCATGCGGGATTTTCACGTTTCAACGTCTGCGGTGCAATGGTTGACGACCGGATACTTACTGGTCCTTGCACTGGTAATTCCAACGTCATCATTTTTAAAACGCAGCTTTAAGACGAAAAGCCTATTTGTAATTTCAAACTTATTCTTTATTTTAGGAACGGTGGCAGCCATGCTTGCGCCATCCTTTGCAATTATTTTACTCGGACGGTTAATTCAAGGAATCGGAACCGGAATTGCATTGCCATTGATGTTTAACATCATCGTTGAACAGGTGCCGATTTCCAAGACCGGAACGGTAATGGGCTTTGCAAACTTGATCATTGCAATCGCGCCGGCAGTCGGTCCGACAATGGGCGGTTTCATTGTTAAAATGTTTGGTTGGCGGGTCATCTTCTTAGTATTATTACCGTTGTTAGTGATTTCGTTGATCCTTGGAATAACGTCAATTACCCAAAAATCAGCAATTGAACATTTGAAATTTGACTTCATCAGTTGGATCATTTTAGCAATTGCGTTCAGCAGCTTAGTATTTGCAACGAACCAGGCTTCAATTTCTGGTTGGCTTGACTGGCGGGTTATTGTTTTACTGTTAGTGAGCGTAATTGCCGTTATTGGATTTTACAAGTATTCAAAGAAGCCACACCACCCGTTGATTCGGATCAATGTATTACTGAATTGGCGGTTTGATTTAAGCACGATCGCGCTGATGATCTCGCAGTTTAGTATTCTAGGAACGAGTTTCTTATTGCCCAACTTTGCGCAATTATCACTTCACCAAAATGCATTCGTTGCTGGTTTACTGCTTTTGCCAGGAACAACGCTGGGAATCTTCCTGTCATTGTTTGGCGGAAAGATGTACGATGTTTTGGGAGCGCGCAGACCAATTATGTTGGGATTTAGTCTGTATGCAATCGCAACCTTGCTTTTCAGCATCTTTATGCCAAAAATGACAATTTGGATGATCATTATCTTCTTTGCGATTGCAATCATGGGACAGGCATTTAGTTCCGGAAATACGATGACAAGCGGCCTTCACCAAGTTGAAGATCAGTTCAGTACCGATGCAAATGCGGTTTTGAATACCGTTCAGCAATTAGCCGGTGCATTGGGGACCTCAATTGTCGCGACGATCGTTGCTGAACATCAAAGTGCAACGCACCAAATTGCTTTGGGAACCATGACCGGCGTGCGGACTGCATTTTGCCTGCTGTTTATCTTGCAATTAATTGCATTGTTATTTACATTTTTAGTTACTCAAAAATCATCAATAAAAAAATAAAAATTGAAATGAGGCAATAAAATGGTTACAGTCAACGTTATTTTAGGAAGCAACCGGCAAGTTGCGATTGGCAAGCGGTTGTTTAAATACCTTGAAAATCAAATTGCACCGCTGGTCGGTGAACGCGATGAAATTACCTTCAAATTCACCACGTTAGATCAATATCATTTGGATTTCTTCCATGAAGATTTACCACCAATCAATAATCCAGAACGGAAACTTGCACCCAATGAGCAACAATGGATCGATGACATGCAAGCCGCTGACGGATACATCTTCATTACCCCAGAATATAACCATTCAATTCCGGCGGTTTTAAAAAATGCAATCGATTATTTGGCATTTGAAGGCAATCGGAAGCCAGCCAAAATTATTAGTTATGCCGATAGTATGCGGGCCGGCCAGTTTGGTGGCGAAGCTTTGCGCGAAGTGATCAACCGGTTAGGCTTTATCACTTTGCCAATGATCACCACGGTCGGCAAGGTTACGGCAAACTTTTCAGCAGATGGCTTTTTGCTTGAAGACGCGCCATCAGGAGCATATTACCAGAAGAAGTTGCTTGAAACCTTGCATGAGATCGGCTTTTACAGTCGGGTTTTAAAGGATCATCCATATCTGGAGTTTAATGATTAAAAGGAAAGGAGGTTGTGATATAAATCACAATCTCTTTCTTACTACCAAGAGGAGTGATTGAGTTGGAAAAACAATTTTTTAACCAAATTTTGGCTAACAGTCTGATTCAGGGAAATTCAAATCATTCTAATCAATACCTTGCACCGCAAATCATTACTAATCAGCCGCATGATTGTTTGTGGCAGCATCTTAAATATGAACTGCTGCACTGTAAAGAATTTAAATGGGCGGTCGCTTTTATTACCCGCGATATGCTGACGCCGTTGAAAGTGGTTTTAAAGGAACTGGCAACCAAGGGCGTGCACGGAACCCTGATCACTGGAACGTATCTAGGGTTTAATGAACCTGCAGTTTTTCGGGAACTGATGAAAATTTCAAACCTTGATGTTCGAATCGTAACCGCTCCCGGATTTCATGCAAAGGGGTATTTCTTTGATTATGATGAATATCAAACGGCATATATTGGAAGTGCGAATTTTACGCGCAGTGCGCTGATTCAAAATCAAGAATGGAATTTACGGCTGACATCAATGCAGCAGGGACAGTTTATCAAGCAACTCAATACGGAATTTGAACGGTTGCAGCAGCAAAGTGTCCCGTTAACTTATGATTGGATTGATGAATATCAAGAAAATTACATTAAACCGCAACGGCTGGGTTCATCATCACGAACCGGTCAGTCAACGCCAATTGCTCCTAATAAAATGCAAGCGGCTGCCCTTAATGAATTAAACGACTTGTACTATCAGCAACACGCTTCCCGGGGACTAATCGTTTCAGCGACAGGAACGGGGAAAACGTACTTAGCGGCTTTATGGACGAAGAGATTTAAGCCGCACCGCTTTTTATTTGTTGTTCACCGCGAACAGATTTTGCTAAAGGCTAAGGAAAGTTTTTATAAGGTGATCGGCGGTGCCAAAAATGATTTCGGGATCTTAAGCGGTAATCAGCACCACGCGGAAGCTAAATATGTTTTTGCAACGGTCCAAACCATCTCACAAATGGAAAAAATGAAGCAGTTTGCTCCCGATGAATTTGACCTCATTATTATTGATGAAGCGCACCATGCCGCTGCCAAGAATTACCAAGCATTATTGAATTATTTCAAACCGCAATTTTGGTTAGGCATGACCGCAACGCCTGAACGGATGGATAATCAAGATGTTTTTCAGCTTTTTGATTATAACTTGGCGTACGAAATTCGGCTGCAAGATGCCCTAGAAAATAACATGTTATGTCCGTTTCACTATGTCGGGGTCGCAGATTATGAGATCAACGGACAGTTGATCGATGATACGGCATCATTAAAGCATTTAACGGCAACCGAACGGGTCGATTATGTTTTAGACCAGTTAGACTACTACGGCGATAACGGACAACCAACTGCCGGGTTGGTTTTTTGCAGTCGGACAGCCGAAGCAACCCAGCTTGCTGAGATTTTTACGCAAAAAGGGCACCCGGCAAGGGCATTAACCAATCAGTCAAGTGCAACGGAGCGGGAAAAGGTAATTGCGCTTCTTGAAAAGCATCAGATTGAATATATCATTACGGTCGATTTGTTTAATGAAGGGGTTGATATTCCGTGTTTAAATCAAATCGTAATGCTGCGCAGCACGCAATCCAGCATTGTCTTTACCCAGCAACTCGGCCGTGGTTTGCGGAAGTATCCGGGAAAAGATTTCGTAACGGTCATTGATTTCATCGGAAATTACCGGAATAATTACCTGATCCCGATCGCCCTTTATGGCGACAACGATGGCGATCCGGATCGTTTGAAGACCGAATTACTGACTGAGGATCTTGTCGGCGTTTCAACGATCAATTTTACGTCCATTTCAAAACAGGTTATTTTGGATTCACTAGCCAAGGTCAAACTCAATTCGCTTCAAACATTGAAAACCGAGTATCTGAACTTAAAACAGCAACTTGGACGTGCGCCATTATTGATGGATTATCAAAAATTCGGAACGGTTTCTGCCCGGCCATTTATTGAAAATCCCCGGCTGAATAACTATGCAGAATTTTTAGGGAAAATGGGAGCGAAAGTTCAACTTTCGGAATATCAGAATCAAGTTTTGACGTTTATTACGAAGGAACTGGCCAATGGTAAGCGGCCGCATGAACTGATCGTGTTGTGGGAGCTGATCGAACACGGACATATTGCATTTGACCAGTTGAAGCGAATCTTTAATTCGCAGCATATTTATGTTAACGATGCGGTCATTCAATCGGTCATCCAAGTCCTTTCACTGGCATTCTTTGATGTCAAAGCGGGAAAGACGACCCGTAAGGCCCAATACGGCGATCATTCATTGATTCAAACGGATTTGTTGGAAATCAGCTTAAGTTCAGCATTTAAACAAGCATTGACCCAAAATGGAACCGATTTTAAGCGGCTCGTAAATGATGCAATCAAGGTTGGATTAGATTTCAATCAAAATTACAACAATCAGGCGCAATTTACGCTGGATCAGTCATACTCGCGGAAGGATGTTTGCCGGCTTTTGAACTGGGAAAAGGATGTCAGCGCACCGCTTTACGGTTACCGGGTAACGGACGAGGTATGTCCAATCTTTATTACGTACCACAAAAGTGATGATGAACATCAACGCAGTGCCCGTTATCAAAATGATTTTACGGCGAACTCCGTAATCAAATGGTATACGCGTAGTCCGCGACATTTAACTTCAGATGAAGTTCAAAAATTACTCCGGGGAGTTGATCAAGGAAATCAGCAAACCCGCATCGAAATCTTTATCAAACGCAATGACGCAGCGGGAAAAGAATTCAACTATGTTGGTGAAGGGAAAATCATTCCCGGCTCCGTGCATGAAGAAAAAATCGCTTCAAATCGGGGGCGTGAAAAGGCGGTCGTCGCAATGGAAATTCGGTTAAAAACGCCGTTAACACTGGCCGCAGCGCAGAAAATAACCGATTAGTTCATATTATTTATGAATGGTTGTTCATAATAAAATTCGTATAGAAATTATAATAATATATTTTGACGCAATTTAAAAAAATCGATACAATGAAGGTGTGAATAGGAGATCGGTGATGATAGCAAAGAACTACAAAGCAATCTCAAAAAGAAAGGCGATGTAGGAGGATGCAGTTAGGAAAAAACCTGAAAATTGCTCGTCAAAATTCGGGATACACCCAAGAAGAAGTGTCAAATATCTTATTTGTTTCCCAACAAACGATTTCAAATTGGGAAAAGGAGATCAGCACTCCGAGTGTAAGTGACTTGGTCAAAATCAGTAATTTGTATCAAGTCTCAGTCGACACGCTTTTGAAGGATCAATTGTAGTGCACATCAAAATTGTATCCAAAATATTTTCTATTAATTGGCGACTTTTTATGGCAAAATAAAGAAAAGGGTTAAGCGAATTGGAGAATGAATCAGGGAGATTTGGGGAATTTTAATTAGAAAGAGTGATTGAAATGTGGTTAATGGTCGGATGTCAGTCAGGAAAAGTATATTTGAAAGCGTCAACAAAAGCTGAGCTTAACCAGCTTGCAATTACCAAGTACAAGCGGACAGACAATGCAACAACCCGTTTCCGTCAAGAATTGTATCCGGAACCGATGCGTTATATGAAAAAAGCATAATGATGGAAGAATCGTGCAGCATGCACGGTTCTTTTTTGTCCGTGATGTTATAATAATGACAGAGTTTAAAAGAAATAGGGTGAAAAAATGAAAGTTAATGTTCCATTAGATCACGGCTTTTTGCCTGACAAATATGCAAAGAAAGCAGCGCCCGAATTCCAATTGAAAGATCATCCAATTGTTTCTTTCCCAATTGATATTCAGGATGCACCTGCTGGTACTCAAACCTTTGCATTGACGTTAGTTGACTTCGATGCGATTCCGGTTTGCGGATTTGCATGGATTCACTGGACAGCAGCTAATATCCCAGTTGAATTAAATCATTTACCTGAAAATGCTAGTCGCGAATTACATGACTTTATTCAAGGAAATAATAGTGCTGCCGGTTACCTTGTTGGCGGCGACCAAACAATCAGTCGCAACTATCTTGGACCGCGGCCACCAGAAGGCGTTCACAACTATACATTAACTGTTTACGCCCTCGATACCGAACTTCCACTGGAGAACGGCTACTGGATGAATGAACTGTTAGATGCCATGAAAGGGCATGTTTTGGAAAAGGTGAAGGTTGAATTACCTTATGAAGGATAATTCGAATTAGAGAAGGTGTGACAAAACGTAAAAAACGAGCGTGGTGGAAGCAGAAAAGCGAACG
>DSLFR04102__coassemble_1305_pt1 | contig 13932 bp, 13 predicted proteins | sample DSLFR04102__metabat2_high_PE_036 | metagenome-assembled genome bin DSLFR04102
GCGTTGCGCTTAATTGTAAATTTCATAAGTAAGCTAGCTCCTTAATTAATATATATAGTAATTATTAATTAGTAATAGTATTAGGTCCTGTTATTCCTGTGGAAAACTTTTGAAAAGTGATGATTTGCCTATGTTTTCCTTGTGGATATGTTGTGGATAAAAAATCTAATTGATTCACATTTGTCCACAATTAGACCTGTAACTGATCTTTGATTTCTTTGATATCGTTTTGAAGATCTTTATTTGTTAAAAGTTCAGTTTGAATTTTTTCATGCGCATGAATTACGGTTGTATGATCTTTGCCGCCGAATTCTTGACCAATTTTTGGAAGGGATGCATCCGTCAATTCCCGTGAAAGATACATCGCAATTTGCCGCGGCATGACGATTGATTTAACCCGTTTCTTGCCTTTAAGGTCGGTTACGGTGACGTTAAAGTACTTCGCAACCTTGTTTTGAATAATCGGAATCGTAATTTCCTTGGTTGCTCCCTGACCAACTAATCCGCGGAGAGCTTCCGCAACCATGCTGGTCGTAATCGGGGCGTCCGTCATTGACGTAAAGACTTTGATTCGCGATAACGCCCCTTCCAAATCCCGCACACTGGAATCAAAGTGACCAGAAATGTAGTTTAATGCTTCGTCCGGGAGATCTAATCCAAGCGATTGCGACTTTTCACGCAAAATCGCAATTCGGGTTTCAAAATCCGGAGGCGTAATGTCAACCGGCAAGCCCATCTTGAACCGGGTAACCAACCGGGTTTGAAGGTTTTGAATTTCATTTGGCAACCGATCAGCTGTAAGAACGATTTGTTTATTATTTTGAAAAAGGGTTTCAAATGTATTGAAGAACTCTTCCTGCGTCCCGACCTTATTTGCCAGGAATTGAATATCGTCAACGAGTAAAAGATCAACGTTCCGGTATTCATCCCGGAATTCAGATTGGTTTTTTAATTGAATCGAATTAATAAAGTCGTTTGCAAATGCCTCGCTTGAAACATACTTAACCTTCGCTGTCGGATCACGTTGCAAAATCGTGTGACCGATGGCTTGCATTAAGTGGGTCTTACCTAATCCGGCACCCCCGTAAATGAAAAGCGGATTATAAACCCGTCCGGGGTCTTCCGCAACGGCTAATGCAGCGGCATGCGCCATTTTGTTTCCATTCCCAACAACAAACTTTTCAAACGTATAATCGCTATTTAACTGATTGTTATGAACGAAGTTATTATTAGAAGCTTTTTTCTGCGATGCTGCTGGGATCTGCTCCTCAGCTTCAGTGTTTAGGGTATTCTCAGCTGCTTGATTCGATGGTTCATCGTTATCATCTGCTGCGGAACGAATCACGATATTGATTCGCCGTCCAATTGCGGGCTCAAGCAAGTCAATGATCGTTTCACTGATATTTCGTTCCCAATATTCTTTAACCATTTGAAATGGGACCTCAATGACAAGGGTGTCATTTTTAAACTCGATAGGTTTGGCCGGCTTGATCCAAGTATTAAACGCAATATCGTTAAATGAGCCGTGCAAACCGTCGAAAATAATTTTCCATAAGGAATCGAGTTCTGGTTCAAGCACGAAACTGCCCCTCCTTTTATAAAAAATTTATACGTCCATTGTAGCATTAAAAAAAATAGTTTTCCACAGGTGTGAAAAATAAAAAAATCAAATTCACAGGTGTTAGTTTAATTATCCACAGGTAACGATTTATTGTGGAAAAGATCACCTGATTTGGCCGTTATTCACGGAAATTATTTAAAATCAAAAGTTGATTTATCAATGTTTTATCAACTTATCCACAGAATTATCAAAAAATCACAAATTTCAAATTCACGGGATGTTAATTGTGGATATGTCTGTCTAAAAAGCTGTGAGTTTAATTTTTGCAATTCACAATTATTCCAAAAATATGAGCGCGAAATCGGGGATAACAAGTAGCATGGCAAGGCTGAAAAATTGCCTTGGTTTGGAAAAACCGCTTTTCAACTTAAAATTTGTATGTTAAACTTACAAAGTAAGTCTGTTTGAAGACTATTTTGATACAACAATTTAGATAGTTTTGACATCTAAAAATAAGGAGGTGGAATTCATGAAGAGAACATACCAACCTAAGAAACGTCACCGTCAACGCGTACATGGTTTCCGTAAGCGTATGAGTACAAAGAACGGTCGCAATGTGTTAGCACGTAGACGCCGTAAAGGCAGAAAAGTATTGTCTGCATAGATCACTGGACCGTCAGTGGTCTTTTTTCTTATCTAAAGAGCATTCGGATAAGTCCATTTAGGAGATCGACAATGAGAAAATCATATCGCGTCAAAAAAGAAGCAGAATTCCAAACGGTTTTTACGAAGGGTAAATCATGTGCGAACCGCCAATTTGTCGTTTACATGCTTGAAAAGCCGGGCCAGGTTCATTTTCGGGTCGGCATCTCAGTTGGGAAAAAGATTGGGAATGCCGTTGCACGAAACTGGGTCAAACGCCGGATTCGGCAAACATTAACGGATCTTAAGCCGCAATTGAAACAGGATTGCGATTTTCTTGTTATTGCGCGGCCGACAGTTGCGTGGATGTCAACGGCAGAAGTTAAAAAACATTTGAGTCATGTTTTACGGTTAGCAAAGGTTTTGCCTGCAAATAACAAAGCGAAAAGTGAGGAATTACAAAAGTAATGAAACGACGTACAAAAAGAAACGTTGCGATCCTTGGCACTTTATCACTGGCCTTGCTTTTAGGCGGATGTACAAGTAATGCGCCCATTACATCTCATAGTACAGGTTTCTGGGATCACTACATTATTTGGAATTTCGTCCGGGCTATTCAGTGGCTGAGTAATTTCTTTGGTCACAACTACGGCTGGGGAATCGTGGTCTTTACAATTATTGTCAGAATTATTATCTTACCGTTGATGTTCTACCAGATGAAGAGTATGCGGAAGACCCAAGAAATTCAACCGAAATTGATGGCATTGCAAAAGAAGTATCCTGGAAAGGATCCGGAATCGATGCAAAAGTTAAGCGAAGAACAGCAGAAGCTTTATGCTGAAGCCGGAATCAATCCAATGGCAGGATGCTTGCCAATGCTGATCCAAATGCCAATTTTGATTGCCTTGTATCAAGCAATTTGGCGGTCACCAATCTTAAAGAATGGTGATTTCTTATGGATGCACTTGGGTGAAAAAGATCCATACTACATTATGCCGATTTTGGCTGCAATCTTTACATTCTTAACTTCGAAATTATCAATGATGGGTCAGCCGGAAGGAACAAACAACATGATGAATAACATGATGTTGTACTTCATGCCGATCATGACTGGTTTCATTGCTTTTAATTTACCGTCTGCATTGTCAATCTACTGGGTTGTAACGAACGCATTTTCAGTAGGTCAGACATTGTTACTTCAGAATCCATTTAAGATTCGGCGGGAACGCGAAGAAAAAGAAGCGGCTGAAAAGGCCCGGAAGAAACGGCTTGAAAAAGCTAAACGGAAAGCTTATAAGAGTAAACGGAAATAGTTGCAAAGCTTATAACAGCAACCGCGTGTGTGCGAGGTTGCTGTTTTTTTGATTTTATTTAAAAATTTATTATAAATTAGTTTTCTAGAGAGTAAAATCTTAATAATGAATGGAAAAGTTGCTTGCAATGTACTTTACTTAATGGTATCTTCATTTTAGATTTTTTGCATTTAAGGGAGAAATTCAATTGGAAAAGACATTAGTTATTAACTCAGGAAGTTCAACTTTGAAGTTCAAATTATACTTGATGCCGGAAGAAAAGGAAATTGCAAAGGGATTACTTGAACGGATTGGATTTGACGGTTCAGCAATTAAGATCGTTTACGGCGATGGTAAGCAATATACGGAAAAATTACCACTTGCTAATCATACGGTCGCCATCAAAGAGATGCTGCGGTTATTGAAGGAACTTAAAATCGTTGATGATTTTGAAGAGATTACAGGAGTCGGCCACCGGGTCGTTGCCGGGGGCGAATATTTTGATCAGTCAGTCGTAATTGATGATGATGTAATTCAAAAAATTGACGAACTAGCTGACTTTGCACCATTACATAATCCGAATAATTTGATTGGAATTCAAGAATTTAAAAAATTATTACCAGACGCAACAGCGGTCGCTGTTTTTGATACGGCCTTTCACCAAACGTTACCAGAAGAAAATTACATGTACAGTACGCCGTATGAATGGTATGAAAAATATGGCGTGCGGCGTTACGGTGCTCACGGAACAAGCCACCAATTTGTTGCGGAAAAGGCAGCTGAATATTTAGGCAAATCGTTAAAAGACTTAAAGATGATCACCTGCCACTTGGGCGCTGGTTCTTCAATGTGTGCCATTAAAGACGGCAAGTCATTTGATACTTCAATGGGCTTTACTCCGTTGACCGGAATTACAATGGGAACCCGGTCAGGGGATGTCGACTTTTCATTAGTTGCATATGTAATGAAAAAGATGCAAACAACGGATGTTGACGCAATTTTAGACACGTTGAATAAAAAGTCAGGGTTGCTTGGCGTATCAGGGCGGTCACTTGATATGCGTGACTTACAGGCTGCCGAAAAGGATGGCGACCAACGTGCATCCCTTGCAATTCGGCTTTTTGTAAAAAATATTGTCCGCTATATCGGTCAATACTACGTTGAAATGGGCGGTTTAGATGCGATTGTCTTTACTGCCGGAATTGGTGAAAACGAAGGGGCAATCCGGAAACGGGTAATCGACCGGCTTTCATTTATGGGCGTGGCAATGGATGATGCGAAAAATGATGCCAACGTGGATGGCGTTGTTTCAACTGCGAATTCAAAGATTGCCGTGTTACGAGTCCCAACGAATGAAGAATTAATGATCGCACGGGACGTTGAACGGTTGAAAAAATGATTAGTTGAATGCTAAAGAAGTCGGCGAAGGCCGGCTTCTTTTTTATAAAACGTTTGCAAAAGATGGAAAGCTAAATATAATAGAAATTAATTTCAGGGGAAAGAAGGAAGTTATGATGTTATTAATGCGAACTTTTGGGGTTGTTTTATTTTTAATTGGACTATGGCAGTTTTATGCAACGTGGAAGTATCATCATTTTTTAACAACGAAGGGAACGGATAATGCCTTTAGTCCGCTCGCATTGTATTGTGGCCTTGCTTTAGGAGTTATTGCCTTTTTACTCGGCCTCGGTCTGATGATCTCGCCGTAATGGATGTACGGATTGATCCAGTAAAAAGGTAAAGAAAAGGTTAAGTAAAATTATTCAGGAAAGAAAAATTAGAATTCAGGAAATTTTAAATTATTTTTATTAGAAAAGAATAATATAGTAATTGAACATAGATAGGTTCTATGTAGAAGATAAACACTTTAATAATGACAAACAGTGGTATTAATTTTCACTTACTCAAACTTATTATTGTACGAATATTTAAACCGTCAAATACATGTTCACAATGTATTTACTCTTTGACAATAGATATAATCTATGAAATAGTATCCTCTCCCAACCGATACTGAAAATGATTAACCTAGACCATTGTTTAGTCAGTTGCTTGGCCGGAAGCTTGCCCTGCTCTTGATCCCTTTATAATTTATGGGGAGGCTTTCGGAAGCGTTGAAGATGAGACCGCCCAGTCCCATCTTTTTTTATTGGCTAAAAAAGATTAAAATAAAGCTAATTTAGACAAAGGAAAGTGAGCAAATGGGACAGCATAAGATTATTGCGCATCGCGGAATGTCCACCTTAGCGCCTGAAAATACAATAGCAGCGTTTGAATTGATGCCACGTTACAATGTCAATTGGCTTGAAACAGATCTTGCAATTACAAATGATGAAAAATTAGTAATTATGCATGATGGTGATGTTGCCCGGACGACGAATGGACATGGACAAGTAACAGCGTTCAAATTTGAGGAGCTGCATCGGTTATCTGCAGGAGCATGGTTTGATTCGAAATTTAGAAATGAAAAGGTTCCAACTTTTGATGATGTGATTGGTTTTATTAACCGGAATCAAATTAACCTTAATTTAGAAATCAAGCCGATCAACGGCAAGGATGCTGATCGGCTGACCCGTTCAATGGTACGGCAACTAGCAAACCAGATCGATCGCATCGATTCACGAATTCGGGTAATTATTTCCTCGTTTTATCCGGATATTTTAATGAAAATGAAGCAGGTGCGGCCGGATTTAGAATATGCGTGCTTGTTTAACCAATATACCCTTTCATTAACGAAACCCTTAACAGGTCTTTTAAATACTAAAATTGTTCACCCGGATAACCGGCGATTAACGGCTGCGAAAGTGCGGCGGTTGAAGAAAGCCGGTTACGAAGTTAACGTTTGGACAGTTGATAAGATTGATCGGGCTAATCAGTTATTTAACTGGGGCGTTGATGGGATCTTTACCGATATTGGCCAGGATTTTCCAAATCATCGCCAAGAACAGGTTCAGGACAGTCATTATTTGACGACTTGGTTCTAGGTTTCATGTGAAACAAAAAGCGGAGACTGTGACATTCGTCACAGCCTCCGTTGCTTTTATTTAATCAAAAGTTTTAAAACAAGTGAAACGATCAGGACAAGAATGACAGCCCCAATGATTGACGGTATAATTGCCATTCCTGCAATTACAGGTCCCCAAAATCCAAGGAGATGTTCGCCGAGTGCGGAACCAATCAAACCGGCAATGATATTCGCAATCCAGCTCATTGATCCCCGCCGGTTTGTCAACCAGCCTGCAATCGCACCAATGACGGCCCCAATAATTAGGACCCAAATTAAATGTAACATCTAAATTCCTCCTTCTAACTGATGTCCTATTATAATCAATTAAGTTTAAAATCTTTTTCAATTTGTTTAATATTTTGTGGTCGAAGAGCAATTTTTAATACTAAATAAATAAATAGCAGGAAGAAAATAATATTAATAATTCCATTTCCGAATAACGGTGCAATGTGGGTTAGAATCACCGCACAGAAGGTTTCAATGAAACCAAAGAAAATCGAAACGATGATGTTAACGCTTCGTAAGTAAAAGAGCCCGCACATCAGGCCGAATGCAAATTCCGCAACGAGCTGGTAAATCGTTGAAAGAATGCCGCCGTACATGTTATTGAGAATAAACACTTCAAAAATACTAAACAACGCAGAACTTAAGATTAAACTTTTAAGAATGACATTGGAAGAGGTTTGCCAATTATGAATCATCGCGGGCATTAAAATGGCATAAAACATGATGATCGGAATCGTTGCGGATGCCAAGATGAAAAACAGCCAGAAAAATGGACTGAGTGAAATTTCAAGGGAAGTCGCCGACGGAACAGTCTTAAACATTGCGTTGATCGCAATTACAAAAATCAATGCAAAAACTAAAAGCCAGCCAATTCGTTTAAAGCCATACCATTCAAAATAGATTTTTTCTTTGGTATACAGCCAATTGATTGCAAGAGCGATGACAATGGTGATTAAGTTGCTGATCAGCATGTCATTTGCGTTGATTTGGACATGAAGTGCCCGGCAAATGATGTGTAAAAGTAACATTCCGCATAGCCATAACAGTAATGTGATCCATACCCGTTTAAAATCTTTTGTATTTTTCTTTTCAGTCATAATTTAGTCCTTAAGTTTATTTTTATTATTATATTTTAATACATATCTACAATGAATTAAATTTAAAGCAGGCATTAAATTCAAATAAAAGTGAAATTAACGGTATAATTAAAATTAAGAAAGGAAGCGGAAAACAATGGAACACGTTATTGTTAACTCAAACATCGATACGGTCGAAAAGAAGGTCGTTGACTTTATTCACGGAAAAGGATTCAAGGTTTTTGATAACATTGATCAAAAGGCCGAAGCCGATAATGTTGGCCTTGAAATTCCTAAAACCCGGTTGATTATTTTTGGTAATCCGAAAGTTGGAACATTATTGATGCAGGAAAATGATGATGTTACCTTTGAATTGCCAATCAAGGTTTTATTGATTGCAAAGGATGGCCAAACGGAATTGATCTATCGTGATCCGCATGATTTCCCGGGAAATGATCGATTAAAGGATCAAGGAAAAAAGATCATCGAAAAGATGCACCACATGTATCAAGAAATGATGGAAGCTGCAAAATAAAAAAATTGCACCATGCTGAATGGTGCAATTTTTTTTACTTAAATGCAATGTAAATCTGGTGACTCCGAGGAAATTCGATGTTCATCCGTTCCTTTAAAACCGAAATACATTTTTGTTGATTCAATTTTGAAGCTTGAAAATGTTTAAAACCATTTTCATTTAACTGGTAATTACCACCATTTTGGGTAATTTCAATTTTCCGATCCCGCTTCCATGTTGTCAGGATCACATGAAGCCGTTTACCGGTCTTCATTCGCTTTTGAATCATTACTGAAGCATTATTCCGCGTGATTAATTGCAAAGTATTCATCTCCGTTTCATCTACCTTAATTTTACAAATTTTAAAGATAAAAAGCACGGATAAAGTAATTACAAATTGAAATCGCGCTTGATTTGGTTTCGCGGACGCGGCTTAAGTTGGAAAAATAAGACCAATAACGCCACAATCAGAATTGGAAGGGCAGCGCCCCACCCGGCCTGGCTTTCGGTAGTATTAGTCAGGCTGATCGAAGTAAAGTCCACGAGCAGGTGGAACAAAATTGGAGTGATCAAATTATTTGTTCGCAAATACATGAATGCTAAAATCACTCCCAAGGAAAAGGCAACCACGATTTGAACAATGGTATTCGGAAGCGGCTGTGAAAAAGCATTGACAGCGTGGGTAAGGCCAAAAATCAAGCTGCTTAAAAGCACCCCGCCTAAAATTGGATTTTTTCCCCGCCAATTATGAATTAAACTTCCGAGAATCATTCCGCGAAAGGTGAATTCCTCGGCGGCCCCAATTAGAGCCGCTAAAACGAAATAAAGGCCAATATGATGCATTTGATTATGATTTAAAACAATTGCAATGATGTAATAACCGATAAAAAAGTCGACCATCCAAGATCGCAGGAAGATGTTCCAGTTGCTGAAATGGAATTTTTCTTTGGTATAAAAATGGTTAATTAATAAAGTGGCGATAATGATGCCAATTTCGCATCCGCCTTGAAGAAGTAGTTGGCCCTTAAAAAAGGTAATGTTGAATTTTTCCTGAACAACTGCAAGCAGGATATTAATTCCAAAAAAGCAGATGATCCAAAAAGCCCAGGAAAGCCAGGGTTTACTAATTTGTTTTGAATGATTGGCTGTTGCCATTCAAATTCCTCCTCCACTGAGTCTTTAATCCTAACTATAACAGAAATTGAGGTGAAGGCTTACTGATTACAATTTAAATTCTAAAATTTGACGATCAAAGGGTTAAAAGCTGGTAAAATCTTGGATTATTCTTCACATCGATCATTACAAAATGGTAAAATTAAAGTGATTTTATTTGAAACGATTAAATTCGATATTTAGCAAAAGAGGTATCCGAATGAAGAAATCATCAGTTTTTGATCAGAGGACATCTGCTTTGAAAAAAATTGTAAAGGGGCGCAAAGCAGAGGCTCAATCATCAGCTGCGACGGCGGAATCTGCCACCCCAACGGCATCTTCACGGCGGGCGTCCCTTGAAGGTCAGCTTGATGCGGCGCAAACAAAATTGCGTGAATTAAGTCATGAAATTGAACAGCTGCAAGCGGCAGTCGATACTCAGCACCGACAAGCAGATCAAGCAAAGCAGGCGGCTCAAACCGCGCAAGCCGAACAACAACGGATTGAAGAACAAAAGATTCAAGCGCAGCAAGACCTTCAAAGTGCCACGATTGAAAATATCAATAAGTTGAGTCAAAAGATCAGCAATAAGCAAAATGATATTTTAATCGACCGCCAACGAATCGATGAATTAAAAAATGCAAAGGACACGGGCAAACGTTCAGCGGAAGATGAAGCCCAAATCAAGCGGTTGAATGAACAGCAAAAGGCCCTTGAAGAAACGCAGGCTGAAGTTCAAAAAAACGTTGACGGGGCAAACCAAATCGTTCAGCGCGAAGTTCAGGCAGTTGAAAAGGCCAAGGTCGCAATCAGCGACGCGGCTGATCAAGATGTTCAGCAGGCCCGAGAAAAACTTCAAACGAAGCAGATCGATTTGAATACTGCCCGGTATAATTTACGGGGAGCTGAACGGAAGTTAGCGGATGTGAAGGAAAACCTAACGGAAGTTAAAAATCAAACAAGCCTTCTTCAAGGCGATGCGGCTGCGACCCTTCAGGCGACAAAGGAAAAGTTAGCAAACGATGAACAGCTTTTAGTTGATTACCAAAATCGACTGGCAGTTCTTCAAAATGCGAATAACCGGATGCAAAGTTTACGGGCTGAATTGCGCCGGGCAGAGGAAGCTGTTCAACGTGAAATCCGGAAACGGGAAAATCTTCAGCAAGAATTGGCTGAAAAGATCAACCAGTTAACGGTGGCGAAACGCAAAGGCCTGGATTGCCAACAAGAAATCGAAGAATTACAGCGCAAATTACGGACAGCGCCGCAACCTGAAATTCAAAAGCCGGCAGTCTCCAATCAGCGATTGCCTCAAGTCGGCGAAAATGCGCATCATCATGGAACTTCAAAGCGGACATCCTTGTTAAAGGTTGCCGCATTGACGGTTTCAGAAATCCTTACCCGGCTTGATTTCGGCCATCATAAAAGGCGCAAGAAATAGGAAAGAGAAGTTAAAACTTTTGCTAAAAATCGTCATATAAAATTCATAATTACGGGGCATACTAAAAGCATAGTAAATAACATCCCTAGTTATTTGCTACCTAACATACTCCAAATATACAATCCTTTTTCTCTAATCTATGGTTACATAGATTAGAGTTTTTTTATTATGGTGATTTCTTGACTTTTAAAAAATAACCAAGTAAGATTAACCACGAGATAGTTTGGATAGTAGATAAAGTAGTCAAAGTGCTTTATCCACGCTTTTTAGTAGTCGCTAATTGGTGTGGTGGAGGCACTTTTTTATTTTTTTCAAACTAAATTAGTGAAGAAAGGGATTCGGAAATGGTAGAAGAACAAACAGAATATGATACAATTGCTGCAATTTCGACTCCGCCTGGTGAAGGTGCAATTTCAATCGTGCGTTTAAGCGGGGACGACGCATTGCCAATCGTCATGAAGATGTTTAAGGGAAAGGACTTAACAAAGGTCCCAACGCACACGATCAATTACGGGCATATTATTGATCCGAAAAACGGCGAAACCGTCGATGAAGTTATGGTAACCGTTATGCGGGCACCGAAAACATATACCCGGGAAGACATTGTTGAAATTAACTGTCACGGCGGAATCGTTCCAACCAACAAGATTCTGCAATTATTGCTGACAAACGGTGCGCGGATGGCTAATCCAGGTGAATTTACTGAACGGGCCTTTCTTCACGGTCGAATCGATTTGACCCAAGCAGAATCAGTCCTTGATATTATCAAGGCTAAAACTGACCGTTCAGCCAAGTTAGCGCTTGATCATCTTGGTGGAAGTTTAGCAAAGTTGATCCGTGGATTGCGTGAAGAAATTCTTGATACCTTATCAAAGGTTGAAGTTAATATTGATTATCCTGAATATGATGGGACAGAAATGATTACCACAAAACTTTTGAAGGAACGGACGATCGAAGTTAAGAAGAAAATTGATAAGTTGCTTGAAACTGCTCAAGGTGGAAAGATTTTACGTGAAGGACTCGCAACAGCAATTGTTGGCCGACCAAATGTTGGGAAATCAAGTCTTTTAAATTATCTTTTACATGAAGATAAGGCAATTGTTACTGATGTTGCCGGAACAACCCGTGATGTAATTGAAGAATATGTCAATATTAAAGGAATCCCATTGAAATTGATCGATACAGCTGGAATTCGTGAGACAGAAGATAAGGTCGAAAAAATCGGAGTTGAACGTTCACGGAAGGCAATTGATCAAGGTGATTTAGTCCTTTTAGTATTGAATGCAAGCGAACCATTAACGGATGAAGATCGGCAATTAATTGATTTAACTAAGGATAAGCAGCGGATCGTGATCTTGAATAAGACGGATCTGCCACAAAAAATCGAAATTGATGAAGTCGAAGATCTCGTTGGAAAAGAAAATATCATTCAAACGTCAATTCCAAATGACATTGGTGTAGAAGATGTTGAACAACGAATTAAAGATATGTTTGCAAGCGGAATTGAAAGTTCTCAAAATGAAGTCATCATTAACAATGCCCGCCATGTTGCCTTATTAAATAAAGCAGCTGACTCACTTGATGCAGTTTTAGTCGGAATTAAGAACGGAATGCCGGTTGATTTGTGTCAAACAGATATGCGCGATGCATGGGAAGATCTAGGTGAAATTACCGGAGATTCATATCAAGATGAATTATTGGATGAATTATTCAGTAAGTTCTGTTTAGGAAAATAAATTAGGGAGGAAACAATGGAAGTAGCAAAAGGAAAACCTTATAAGGCAAAAGACTACGATGTAATCGTTGTTGGTGCAGGCCATGCCGGTTGTGAAGCTGCATTGGCTGCTGCTCGAATGGGCAACAAAACATTATTACTCACAATCACCCTTGAAATGGTTGCATTCATGCCATGTAATCCATCTGTTGGTGGCCCTGCCAAGGGAACCGTTGTTCGCGAAATTGATGCTTTAGGTGGCGAAATGGGAAAGAACATCGATAAAACTTATGTTCAAATGCGGATGTTGAATACAAGTAAAGGACCAGCTGTTCGTGCATTACGAGCTCAGGCTGATAAACGGCAGTATTCAATTGAAATGAAGCATACGCTTGAAGAAGAACCAAACTTAACGTTGCGTCAAGGAATGGTTGATGATTTGATCGTTGAAGATGGAGAAGTTAAGGGAGTTATTACAAGTACTGGTGCTCATTATGGTGCCAAAACCGTTGTTTTAACGACTGGAACATCTTCTCGCGGGAAGATTATCATCGGGGAATTAATGTATTCATCAGGTCCGAACAACTCGCAACCAGCCCTTGAATTAACGAAAAACCTTGAAGAAAAGTACGGTTTTGATATTGTCCGGTTTAAGACCGGGACGCCGCCACGAATCGATGGGAACACGATTCATTATGATGAAACCGAAGAACAACCTGGAGATGCAGAACCAAATCACTTTAGTTTTGAAAGTTCAGATGATGACTATATCCCAGTTAAAGATCAATTATCCTGCTGGTTAACTTACACCAATGAAAAGATTCATCAAATCATTCGGGATAATCTAGATCGCGCTCCAATGTTTACCGGGGTAATCGAAGGCGTTGGGCCACGTTACTGCCCATCAATTGAAGATAAGGTCGTTCGGTTTGCTGACAAAGATCGGCATCAACTTTTCCTTGAACCTGAAGGACGGAAGACGGATGAGTACTACATTGATGGCTTATCAACTTCATTGCCTGAAGAAGTTCAGTTACAAATGATTCACAATGTTAAGGGCCTTGAAGATGCCGAAATGATGCGTCCGGGATACGCAATCGAATACGATGTTGTTTCCCCGTATCAATTACGGCCAACCCTTGAAACTAAGTTGATCAAGGGCCTTTATACGGCAGGTCAGATCAACGGAACGTCAGGTTATGAAGAAGCTGCTGGTCAAGGGTTGATTGCTGGAATCAATGCCGGCCGGCACGCTTTAGGCAAGAAAGAAATCGTGCTTAAACGGAGCGATGCTTACATTGGCGTTTTGGTCGATGACTTGGTTACAAAGGGAACGAATGAGCCATACCGGTTGTTGACTTCTAGGGCTGAATATCGTTTAATTTTACGGCATGATAATGCGGACTTGCGGTTAACGGATATCGGGCATGAGATCGGTTTGATTTCAGATGAACGGTATGCAAAATTTGTTCAAAAACGGCAAGACATTGAAGATGAAAAGAAGCGGCTTGAATCAATTCGAATCAA
>DSLFR04102__coassemble_3883_pt1 | contig 4868 bp, 5 predicted proteins | sample DSLFR04102__metabat2_high_PE_036 | metagenome-assembled genome bin DSLFR04102
ACGACCAAAACCATTAATACCTACTTTTGTAGTCATATTAATATTCCTCCTAAAAAGGTAAATTTGAATGATGTAAACATCATCCTTAACACGCTTTTAATTATACCCCTTTGTTAAAAAATTTAAAAAGAAAAACGCTTTGAATCTTGAAAACAAATTTGGACCCTAGTCTATATATAGGAAGAAAAAATAAAATCAAAAATATTTCACTTTTGTGGAGTTTCACACTTGTAATATATTACATATGTGATATACTAATAAACGTAGGGATGTGATAGAGATGAAAATCGATATTAAAAGTTACCTCGATCACCAAGATTTGACGATCTACCGCGTAGCTAAAATATCGGGCTACGGTTACACAACTCTACACAAGTCATTTAATAAGGAGCAGTCGAAAGCAACATCGATGAATCTTCGCGACTTGGATGCGCTGGCACAGGCGCAACACAAGATGATGTGGGAGGTTCTCAAGGAACTGGAAGAAGGCTACTTACAGAATGACGAAGAAGGAAACGATGAATAGTAAGGTTTTGTAACCGCGGAAAGTCTTGGTTGAGTCACTTTAGGTTTGTGTATCAGTCGGACTTTTTTTGTTGGAAAATCTCACTGACAGAATATGTTAAGAAAGAATTTTTGGAGGGATAGACTATGGCTAACATGGGACCATTTGATAATATGGATGATATTTTTAATGAATTAATGGGTGGCATGAACGGATTTAACTCAGAAAATAAACGTTATTTAATTAACGGCCGGGAAGTTACCCCTGAAGAATTTGCAGAATACCGGAAGACTGGCAAGTTACCAAAGGGTGTCAATGCTCAACAAGGTAAAATGGCTGGCAAAGGTAAAAAAGGTGGCATTCTTGAAAAATTAGGCCGGAACTTGACGCAAGAAGCACGTGACGGTAAACTTGATCCGGTAATCGGCAGAAATAAGGAAATTCAAGAAACCGCTGAAATTTTATCACGGCGGACAAAGAATAACCCTGTTTTAGTCGGTGATGCGGGTGTTGGGAAGACCGCCGTTGTTGAAGGCTTAGCTCAAGCAATCGTGAATGGCGATGTTCCCGCAGCAATCAAGAACAAGGAAATTATCAGCATTGATATTTCAGGCCTTGAAGCCGGGACACAATTCCGGGGCAGTTTTGAAGAAAATATTCAAAACTTGATCAAGGAAGTTAAGGAACGCGGCAACGTGATCTTATTCTTTGACGAAATCCACCAAATCTTAGGTGCTGGTGGAATGGGCGACGGCAGCGGTTCAAAGGGAATGGCTGACATCTTGAAACCTGCATTGTCACGTGGTGAAATCACGGTTATTGGGGCAACGACGCAAGATGAATACCACAACACGATTATGAAGAATGCAGCATTGGCACGGCGGTTCAACGAAGTAACGGTGAACGCCCCATCTGCTGAAGATACATTCAAGATCTTGCAAGGAATTCGGCCATTGTATGAAAAACACCACAACGTTGAATTACCAGATAAGGTTTTAAAGGCTGCCGTGGATTATTCAATTCAATACATTCCGCAACGCAGCTTACCAGATAAGGCAATCGATTTGATCGATATGACCGCTGCCCACTTAGCAGCTCAACATCCGGTAACTGATGTAAAGGAAATTGAAAAAGAAATTGCTGCTCAAAAAGAAAAGCAAGAAAAGGCTGCTGAAAAAGAAGACTACGAAGCAGCTTTGAATGCCAAGACAAAGATCAAAGAGTTGCAAAAACAAATCGATAATCACGCTGAAGAACAAAAGGTAACGGCAACGGTCAATGATGTGGCCGAAGCAGTTGAACGGTTGACTGGAATTCCGGTTTCAAAGATGGGTGCAAGCGACATTGAACGCTTAAAGGAAATCGGAACGCGGTTGAAAGGCAAGGTAATTGGCCAAGACGAAGCCGTTGACGCAGTTGCACGGGCAATTCGGCGGAACCGGGCCGGCTTTGACGAAGGCAACCGTCCAATCGGAAGTTTCTTGTTCGTTGGACCAACGGGGGTCGGAAAGACAGAATTGGCTAAACAATTAGCCTTGGATATGTTCGGTTCAAAAGATGCCATCATTCGGTTGGATATGTCAGAATATTCAGACCGGACAGCGGTATCGAAATTGATCGGAACATCTGCCGGATACGTTGGCTATGATGATAATAACAACACCTTAACCGAACGCGTACGGCGGAACCCATACTCAATCATCTTGCTTGATGAAATTGAAAAGGCTGATCCGCAAGTAATTACGTTATTACTTCAAGTGTTAGACGATGGTCGGTTGACAGACGGTCAAGGAAACACCGTTAACTTCAAGAATACCGTAATTATTGCAACTTCAAATGCTGGGTTCGGAAACGAAGAACCAAACGGCGACGAAAAGAAGGACGAAGACATTATGAAACGGATCGCTCCATACTTCCGTCCAGAATTTTTGAACCGGTTCAACGCCGTTATCGAATTCTCACATTTGACAAAGGACGACTTGAAGAAGATCGTTAACTTGATGCTTGACGAAGTTAACCAAACATTAGCTAAGAAGAACATTGATTTAACGGTTTCAGACAAGGCAAAGGATTACCTGATCGAACAAGGTTACGATGAAGCAATGGGCGCACGTCCATTACGGCGCGTAATTGAACAACAGATTCGTGACAAGGTAACTGATTTCTACTTAGACAACCCCGATGTTAAACACTTGGCTGCTGACATGCAGGATGGTCAATTAGTAATCAGCGAACGGTCAGCTGAAAAAGCCAATGATTCAAAAGCAAAGGATTCAAAGGCAGAATCATCAAAGAACGATGATAAAGAAACTAAATAATTAAGAATGAGAATAGCAGTGTCATTTCTGGCACTGCTATTTTTTTGTCCCGAATTCTTAAAATGAATCTGTTATAATGAAAAACAGATACATTTCAGAAAGGAAACCTTAAAATGGCGAAAATCAAGATTTCAGTGCCTGATGAACTGGTAAAGAAATATGACTTGCATAACGATGATGATTTTAAAATTACGGCGCGAAATGGCGAAATTCGGTTAAAAAAGAAAAATCATGACAGTAACAAGCGGCAATTTAATGTGATTTGGATCTTAATTGCTTCAATTTTAACAAGCATTGCGTTCTGGATCTTCATTAACGCGGTGCATTTGCACCAGGTCCCATTGGTTGGAACAAATTCGATTGCCAGTGGGTTGATCGTCCTTGGCGGATTGTCAGGAATGATTTTATTTAGTGCGTATTTCATCTCCAACCGGAAGAAAATCACGGTCGCGTATTCGGCAAAGACCTTCTGGCGAACATTTCCGGTTATTGTAATTTCATTTGTGTTGATTTTATCCTTGGTATTAATGGGGATTGCGTGGGGCCTAAGTCGCTTATTTACCGGAATTACCTTCGGCCACGTGGTTGCAATGATGTTGTTTTTTGTATTTGTAACGACGATCAATTACATTATGGTTCGAATCGGATTAGCCGTTAATTACGGAATCCTGACAACCATTATGATTTTGGTAATTACGAGTGGAACAGTTGTATCAATGGCATCAAACGGCCGGAATTGGTGGCAACACAACCTTAGCTTTTTAGGAACCAAACATGCCAATAACAGCTGGCAATTTAACTTGACGCTGGTTTTCTCATCATTACTGATGGTTGCGCTGGTTGATTATATTTTCGTTTCGTTGCGGGCGGTTGTAAAAAATACATGGCGGACGATCACTTTACGGACCATCTTGACCGTTACGGCCCTTGACGTTGGCGCAGTCGGCTTATTCCCAAACAACGCTAATTTCCACGTTTTACACGACAAGGTTGCCGGCTATTTGGTTTACCTGATCATTATTTTGATTATTGGAATTCGCTGGTTATTGCCGGAAGTCGGTAAACGGTTCTTGGCGTTGTCATACGGAATGTGCGTTGGCCTGGTGGTTATTGATTTAATGTTTAAACCGTTGCATATCATTTCGCTGACGGCCTTTGAATTGATCGCATTTATCTTGGCATTTGGCTGGATCTTGATCCTTTTTGATACGATGATTGGGATCGTTGAAGACGAAGATGATAAGTATGACGTCAAAATTGAAATTGATGAGCAGGTGAAGAAGAATGCTGATTAATCAAATCGCCAGCGTTTTAAGAATCATTGCATTTATTAATCTTTTTGGCTGGATGCTGTATTTGGGAGTAGTAATGAATGCCCAGTCAAAAGCTGTGAAGGTAAGGTTGAAGTGCAAGCACTGCGGTCAAGAATTTTCAAAAACGAAAAGGGAAGTTGAAAAATTCCAATACCAGTTAGTTGATAACCAGCTAGCATATCAGTGCGAATGCCCGCATTGCCACCAAACAGAATGGCAAACGGTCGTTCAACATCACCCGGGAAATAATCAGGAAACGATGGCAAAGGCTAACCAGAAAATGTGGCAGCGGGCATTATGGATCGCAATTTTGCCAGTCATTTTTGCGGTGTTATTACCAATCATTTTGATTGGCTATGCGCCGCTGTTGGTGATTGTGTTAATAATTAAAAAGGTTCGAAAATAACTTGGTAATAAAAAAGATTGGATTTCAAAACGAAACCCAATCTTTTTTATCAATGAAATTATTTAATAACTTCCAATACTTCATCTAACGGTTGCCGGGTCTTTTTTGGCTGTTCCTGATCACGGTAGCCGAGGCCAAGCATCACTGAAACACCGAATTTATTTGGATCAATGATTCCCTTATCAGCTAAATACTTGTCGACCTTTGCCCGGTTGAAACCTTCAATTGGACAACTGTCAATTCCGAGTTCATGTTGGTCAGCGGAATGTAAGTTTGTTTGCTTGCCCAATCAAATAATGCCCGGTCGCTGTTTAAGTCAAAGTCGT
>DSLFR04102__coassemble_7344_pt1 | contig 2726 bp, 3 predicted proteins | sample DSLFR04102__metabat2_high_PE_036 | metagenome-assembled genome bin DSLFR04102
AAAATATTATCATTTTTAATAAAAATTAATAATCCAGTCAGGAGTTATGCCCATGCTGATTACATATCATGTTAATACGAACCAGCTTCGCCATTCATCCCGGATCGTGATCGATCATGATGCCACCCTCGATCCAGCAACGACCATCATGTTTTGTAAAATCCATGAACAAAATCTGCGCACCATGATTTTTCGCAACGATGGCACGATCATTAAGACCTCGCAAACTCCGAAAGTACTGATCAAAAAGCTGCTTGCGCCGCACGGTGATCTTGGGGCAGTTCTGATCGACGGGATCGTCAACCATCTTTATCAAACTTCGCACCCCGGAACGCGGCAGCTGCCGATCATGGGCAAAGAATGCCTGATTTTCCCCGCAGCTGGAATGACACGCCATCCAGGTTGCTGGGTCTTCTTAAACAAATATCCGATTCGCAAGGAAAGCCCGTACCGCTTCACGGTCGATGTCCCGGAATACGACATTGAAATCCGGCTGGAGGTCGACCGCAAAGTTTTTCAAACCAATAAAAATACCGCGTACCAGTGTTACGGCGTGGCTCAAGCCATCTTCCCGCAGCGGTTCACGGTTAAACTGCCGCCACATTATGAAACGACACTTACTAATCAAGAAGTCGCCAACATCATAAATTCGTTAGGAACGTCGCGGATCGTCAAGATCTTGAAGGATAATTTCGGGATGAGTTTGTGGGATATTAAACGGATAATTAAGTAAAAAAGAAGTTGCGTAAGTTACGCAACTTCTTTACTTACTTAACATATAACCGATTTGCTAGATTACGAACAGTATCAGCCATATGATTTTGATTGACCCAATTTACAATGTCATTAACTGGAACTTCTAATTTTGGTGGAATCTTACTATCAGGGCTAACGCCAATCTGATAGAAGTAAACCGTTTTTCCATCGTTCGACAAAACATAACCAATGCCGCCACCATAACCCATTCCGGTATCATGTGAATCAATTGAAAAGTTATAAAAATTACCATTTCCTTCTTCACTTACATTTTGTTCTTGAGCCGTTGTTATTGAAATTTCTGATCCGACAAATGATGGATCTTTAAATGTCGACCACAACCCGTTGATATTCTTTCCACCATATAACGCAACCGCAGCTGACATTAGCTCTGGTGTATTCAAATCACTAACTTTCAAATTAGCAGATGTATCCTGTTGTGTAGACGAGGCTGTCGATTGTTGTGAACCTTGAGACGGCTGTCCTTTCTTTTTCTTTGAAACTGCCGTAGTTTTAACAGTCGTTTTATTACTTCCTGATTTTGACGACTTCATCCCTAAAACCAGACCGATAGCAATTACTAAGATTACGATAATCACTATAAGAAAAATGATCATTTTATTTCCTTTAGACGCTCCGTTTTTCTTCGGACGTTCAAGTTGAAGCTTTGCTCCGCAACGGCTACAAAATTCCGAACCTGATTTATTCTCATGCCCGCACTTTGAACATTTCATCGTTATCCTCCTTAATCTCTACTACTCATATTGATAATAATGCCAATAACATAAAATAGTCCGACAACCCATGGAATCATTTTTATAATATTTAGAATTGACCCAATATCGCTTAAAGTAAGTCCTGATTCCGCAACTCCAACTGCTGAAGTTACTGGATTACTGTATACGTAGGTTGCAATTCCACCAGCAATTACAGCAATAATAACTGCTAAGGCTTTCATTACGTTACCGCCATTATGTTTCTTTAAAATCGCCTTTAGCAAACCGCCAATTACTGCTAAAATTCCGATTCCTAACATCACTGCACCCCAAATATACATATAACCGCTGCTATCAAGCTCACCGTTCTGAATAACTGACGTTAATTGGCTTGTAAGACTTGTAATATCACTTTTACCAACGTTATACATATAACCGCCAATAAAAGCCAAAAGGACTCCACAAATCAGTTCACCTACTGGAACAGACCTAGTAGTTGAATCCATTTCTTCATCATTATTCTTACGACTAACCTGCGCGTTGACATGTCTCTCTTCAATCGTTTGCTTTTTTTGTTCACGCTCATCACGCATCTTATCCATGTCCGACTTTACATGTTCAACAACATTTCGTGCTAACGATTTAATGTTTTTGATGTTATTTTCATCATTTAACCATTCCTCAAGCATTCGATCCCATTTAAATCGTTCTTGATTTGACAATAACGGATAAAAATAAATTGCAATCAAATATACAAGAAAAATGATTACTCTAAACACATTACTTGGCCATGGAATAATCATCAAAATAAATCCGATAAACAGTGTCAGCGCATTGTTTTCCATGAAAGTTAATACTTGTAATAGATGCTTTCGGGTAAATGCTAATCGTGCAAATACATTTACTGAATTATTCTGTTTCTGACGTCTAAGCTGCTGTTGCAAATTATTTACTTGTTGCTGTAAATCATCTTGATGGTCTGTTTTTTCACTATCACTAACAACCTTAGTTCCGCATTTAACACAGTATACGTCGTCTTTGTTTAATTCTGCACCGCATTCAGGACAATGTTTCAATTTTAAATTCTCCTTTCATCTTTTAATTAGCCGTTGTAAAGCTTGCTTGCGTAGGATCAATATCAGTTAAATTCAACGTTCCATCCAAAGAAGGACCATTATTTAATTGAAATTCTCCATCCACTCCGTCTAATGGAGTTACTTTAATTTTAACCTTTCCAGTCAGAGTCATTTCAAA